>Ga0209700_100934_pt1 | contig 58735 bp, 18 predicted proteins | sample SiratroredBW_FD_187528 | JGI IMG/M metagenome (GOLD analysis project Ga0209700, IMG submission 187528) | Root nodule microbial communities of legume samples collected from California, USA - Siratro red BW (SPAdes) (version 2) | ecosystem: Host-associated > Plants > Roots > Nodule | place: USA...
TGATGAATTTGTAGTATAGACCCCAATTCATCATGTAACTAGATAAAATATAAAATGCATGAAGTGCATGCGTGAACCATCTTATTTTCTATATATTTGTCTTTTCGACCCTGACATTGTCCTTGGAAACAATATTTTTGTCTACCATACCTTCACTAAGAGTTGCTATATAGGTTTTTTGGATAACAGTTTGATGATAGAGTTCAGGTTTTTCCACCCCACTTTTTGCATGTATATTTGCAGACACTTACTGTATGTGTGTATAAACTTGTTATGATTACTTCTAACAGAGAAAAGTATGAAAGAAGTAAATCATTTTTTATATAAATTGAAAATATAGATTGAGAAAAGCTGTATAAAATAATTTTTACAGATTAATTTATACAAAAATTAGATTTTACATGCAAGAAAGTTAGTTTCTTTATGGAAAAATTTGTTCAATATCAAAACTGAATAAGATTCCATTGGATAGAAAATGTAGTAATGCAAATACTCAATTTTGTGACAATAGCAGAGAAATTTGTCTAAAAGCAAGAACTGCATACATTGATTTCATTGGACAGAAAATGAATTAGATTTGGAGATAAAATGTTGTCACTGATCTCATTTATTTGGAATAAAATCAATCTGCTTCAAAAACTGTTGCCAGATCTCCTAGGTGTCTCAATTTTAACAATACTTCGAAACTTTTGTTTTTATTTAAGTATCATTTCTAAAGTTCAAGAGAATATTGATTTTTTTTGTCATTTATATTTTACTCTTTATCTAACTTTGAATTAATTATTGAATTAATTTACATATAATATACATTATTATGATAAAAAATAAAAAGATCTTAAAAAATTTTAAATCAATAAAAGATCATTCATTTTTATTGGTATACTTAGAAAGAAATGCAGAAAGTATTTTTTTTTTCAATAAAAAGATATTTGTTTAATGTCAATTTATTAGTACTGAGATTAATTCAAATACACATTACAATGAATTATATACCAATTATAACCAAAATTTATTCAGTTTTGAAATACATGGGATCTTAAATTTAAACTACCACCCTTTTGTTTTGTCATTCAAAATCACACATAAAAGTATCATCATGGGATGCACCAATGTGCATAAGACCAATTTCCAATGAAAATATGTATGTAGCAAATAGTCATTTTACACTTTGAGAACGGCTAGGAATGTATTATTTGTATTGATATTTATTCAAAAACTGTTTTTCAAATAGTCCATGACTTTGGAGCCACGCAGAGAAACAGACATATCTTTTTTGACAATTTTTTTTTTCAAAGAGACTAAAATAGCATTTTTTTTAAGAGACTAAATCAATATATTCACATTAAACATAAATATTACTACACTCTCCTTAATCATCAATAACCTTAATCATCAATAACAATAATTTCTGTTTCTACCTTCAAAAGAAGAAACATTAGAAATGATGAATTTTGTAAATGATTAATATAAATTAAAAAATTGGCTAACACTTTTAATAAAATTATTTCTCTCAGCTAAGTTTTTCTTTTTAATTTTCAAGACTTAAATTTAATTGTAAATGATTGTTTTAGTCCACCATATTATTGATAGGATTATTATCCCCTACTTGATAATGATAATAATTAATTAGCCGTGTGATTACATTTATATATTTGGTTTCGAGTAATTTAAAATCTCCTTGTTAAATTTTGTTTATCGATAATGTCATATAAAACTTTGATATTTACTAATAAATACTTTTTCATAATGTAAAGGCAGAAACTAAATCTAGATGTAGAAGGAATATTGTGTCATATTAATTTATTGACTGTACATACTTTTTATTTTATTTTTTAAGACTACTAAAGAGAAAAAATAAAATATAGTATAGTTTTATATTCTGGGTAACAAATATACATAATGAGTTATACTGACCCCAATGAAATGAGGTATTTATGTTTAAAAACATTTAAAATATAAAATATACAGTTTGAAAATATTTAGTTGTATTAGCTGCAAAAATGAGTTTTGTTTCTGAGAAGTTGTTATATTCTTTGTTATTTGTAATGCGACACTGAGAGCACTTCCGTCTTGGTCTGTTTATTGTTTATCGCCGCAGAGAGGGGGTGCCCTGCCCTAGTTATCGAGCTTGCCTTCTACGCGACTGAGAAATCCATTTGTTTCTCTCTGTCGTTCCGATTTTGAAACTGGTCGCGAGGTTCGCACTTCTCTCATACTATGCTTTTTGTTTCACCTGCTCTGTTGATTTGCATTTCGATTGAAATTCATTTCAGCGTTCTTCCGTGCTCGACTCTATCACGTGAAATCGAATCCCTAATTTACGGTTCAAAATTCTTGACATGCTCTGTTTCCGCTTGATGCCATACCGTGTTTTTCCAATTCCTGATTTGCATTGATGCGACGAAATATTCTCTATGCATGTGGTTTTCCTTTCCTAAGATTTGTGTTGTTGTGCGTAATTGTTTTGAAACACTCTGTACTGACATTTGAGTAGGCGTCAGCGTGTTTCGTGGATGAATTTCTCTCCTAGGGTTTAAGAACACTGTGTGTTTGCAGTGTGTTGCCATTACTAACGCATAAGTGTGAATTTATAGGAGGAAGCAATGGATGAGGGGAAGCATAAATCGAGGAAAGAAAGTCATGAGGTGAAAGATGGAGATTCTAAGAGGAGTCACCGCGACCGTGATAGAACTGGAGAAAGGAGTAAGGATAAAAATGATGGGAGGCACAGGGATAGGGAGAAGAGGGATCGTGAGTCCCGAAGACATGAAAGAGAGAGGAGTACTGATTCTGAAGACAAGTATGATCGAGACAGGGAGAAACGCAAAGATAAAGATAAGGATGTGGACAGAGAAAGAGGGCGAGAGAAGAAAAGGGAAAGGGACAGAGATAGGGAAGACAGGGAGAGGACAGACCGGGTAAGGGAAAAAGAGAAAGAGAGGGAAAGAAAAGAAGAAAAGGAGAGGATCAGAGAGAGGGAAAGGAGGGATCATGAGAGAGAGAAGGAGAAGGAAAGAGAAAGGGTGAGGAAAGCACGAGAGAGGGAGAAGCGCAGAGAAGTTGATAGTGATTACAGTGATGGTGAATCTAGGGAGAGGGATAGAAAGCGGCATAGGAAAGAAGATGGTTATTACAAGAAGAGAGAGAGGGAAAGAAGTGTCAGCAAGCCAAGCAGGCAATCTGAGGAACGTGAAGGAAGCCCAAGAAGAAAGAGTGTTGGAGATGATTCAGATACCAAAGATGGAGAGAGAAAACCTACCCGTGAGGAGGAGATGGAAAATGAACAAAAGAAGTTGGATGAAGAAATGGAAAAGAGGAGGAGGAGAGTTCAAGAGTGGCAAGAGCTAAGAAGGAAGAAAGAAGAAGCAGAAAGAGAAAAGCATGGTGAAGTAAGTGCTAATGAACCAGAGTCTGGAAAGGCCTGGACCCTAGAAGGGGAATCTGATGATGAAGAAGGACCGGGTACAGAGAAGCATGATACAGGTATGGATGTAGATGAAGATGAAAAACCTGCTGATATGGAACCTAAGGATGTGATGGTGGTAGACACTGATAATGGGACAATTGCATCTGATTTACAGGAGGGAACTGCTGGTGCACCTGATGATGAAGAAATAGATCCATTGGATGCTTTCATGAATTCTATGGTTCTTCCTGAAGTTGAAAAGCTGAACAATGCTGTGACATCAGTGATTTCTGATAAAGACGTTGACACAAAAGCCAAAGATAAAGGGAATGAGCAAAGTCGTGGTGCACAGTCAAGGAAAGGTTCAAACAAGTCTATTGGCAGAATAATTCCTGGTGAAGAGTCTGACTCAGATTATGCTGATGATGAAGTTGAGAGGGATCCATTGGATGAAGATGATGATGAGTTCATGAAAAGAGTGAAGAAAACAAAAGCCGAGAAGCTTTCTTTAGTTGACCACTCAAAGATTGACTATGAACCATTCAAGAAAACTTTTTATATCGAAGTGAAGGAGATCTCGAAGATGACTCCAGAAGAAGCTGCAGTATACAGGAAGCAGTTGGAATTGAAGATACATGGAAAAGATGTGCCAAAGCCTATAAAATCATGGCACCAGACTGGACTTGCTAGCAAAATTTTGGAGACAATAAAGAAGATGAACTTTGAAAAGCCGATGCCTATTCAAGCCCAGGCACTCCCTGTAATCATGAGCGGTCGAGATTGCATAGGGATTGCTAAAACTGGGTCAGGCAAAACACTTGCTTTTGTTCTGCCAATGCTGAGGCATATCAAGGATCAGCCACCAGTTGTTGCTGGAGATGGACCTATTGGGCTTATTATGGCCCCTACAAGGGAACTTGTTCAACAGATTCACAGTGATATAAAAAAATTTGCGAAGATACTAGGTCTCAGGTGCGTGCCTGTGTATGGAGGCTCTGGTGTTGCTCAACAAATTAGTGAGTTGAAACGTGGTGCTGAGATAGTGGTTTGTACTCCAGGCAGGATGATTGACATATTATGCACCAGTAGTGGAAAAATTACTAACTTGCGTAGAGTCACTTATCTGGTCATGGATGAGGCTGATCGAATGTTTGACATGGGCTTTGAACCTCAAATTACACGAATTGTTCAGAATATTCGTCCAGATCGTCAAACAGTTCTTTTCTCTGCAACTTTCCCCCGTCAGGTTGAAATTTTGGCTCGGAAGGTTTTGAATAAACCTGTTGAAATTCAAGTTGGCGGGAGGAGTGTAGTGAACAAAGACATATTACAGCTAGTTGAGGTGAGACCAGATAATGAAAGGTTCCTTAGACTCTTAGAAATATTAGGGGAATGGTACGAGAAAGGAAAGATCCTGATATTTGTTCACTCCCAGGAGAAATGTGATAGTTTGTTCAAGGATCTACTCAGGCATGGTTATCCATGCCTTTCTCTTCACGGGGCTAAGGACCAGACAGACCGAGAATCCACAATATCCGACTTTAAAAGCAATGTCTGCAATTTGTTGGTTGCAACAAGTATTGCTGCCAGGGGATTAGATGTTAAGGAGCTAGAATTGGTTATCAATTTTGATGTTCCTAATCACTATGAAGATTATGTACACCGTGTTGGGCGCACCGGACGAGCTGGCCGAAAGGGTTGTGCCATTACATTTATATCCGAGGAAGAGGCAAGATATGCACCTGATCTGCTAAAAGCCTTGGAATTATCTGAGCAGACTGTTCCCAATGATCTGAAAACTCTTGCTGATAGCTTTATGGCAAAGGTGAATCAAGGACTGGAGCAAGCCCATGGGACTGGTTATGGAGGCAGTGGCTTTAAATTTAATGAAGAGGAAGATGAGGTGAGGAGAGCAGCAAAGAAAGCACAAGCCAAGGAATATGGGTTTGAAGAAGACAAGTCAGATTCCGAAGATGAAGATGAAGGTATTCGGAAGGCAGGAGGTGATATCTCACAGCATCCTGCTCTTGCTCAGATTCTTGCTGCCACTAAAGTTAATGCTCCTGCATTGCCTACTCCTATGTCTGCTGCTCAGCTGATTTCGAATGGTGGACTACCTGTTTCTTTTCCGTCTGTACTTGGTCTCCAGACCCCTGCAGTCTTGCCTGGGACTGGGCTACCCCTTGCTGCAAATGATGGGGCAGCTCGAGCAGCTCTGGCTGCCATGAACTTGCATCGCAACATAGAAAAAATACAATCAGAAGCATTACCAGAGCATTATGAGGCTGAGTTGGAAATAAATGATTTCCCCCAGAATGCTCGCTGGAAAGTTACGCATAAGGAAACATTGGGCCCTATATCTGATTGGACTGGAGCTGCCATTACTACCAGGGGGCAGTTCTTCCCACCTGGAAAAGTCCCAGGACCTGGAGAACGCAAACTCTACTTGTTCATTGAAGGTCCTACTGAGCAGTCTGTTAAGACAGCTAAGGCACAATTGAAGCGTGTGTTGGAAGACATCACAAATCAGGCTTTGCAGCTTCCTGGTGGAAATCAACCGGGCAAATACTCTGTTGTATAAAGGGTGAGATCCCATTCTAATTGATCCTAATTTTGTTATAATGGCTCTTTTATAGGCTTTATGCATGGTACATACCTATGAAGTGATGTCCATTTTTGAAGTTATTGTTTTTTCTGTGTTCTATTTTATTTTTTATTATAGCTAGTAGGTATATAATTATCCCTGGTTGGATGATTTGATTATACTTGAGTGGTTTTCTTCTATCTCCTCTTTGGGTAGACATTCTTTTGGTTCAGAACTGATATAGATACTGTTTTTATGGGTTTAAATTGGAAAACAAACTTGATTTATTTTATAATCAGATGTCTTAGCAAACTGGTGATATTTGTTTAGCGATGCTTTTATTTAGTTATTATTTTTTAAAAGGTTCTGCTACCTAAGTAAATCTACTTTTGGTAGTCAACGTGAAGGCGTAGTGGGACTCTGTTAAACACTCTTGTCTCGCGGCCCCAATCTGGGATGAGTTGCACCTATTTTCTGCCTTTCTTGTCCATTCGTTGTCATACAGGTATGGATATTATTTGTAGAAAGTCCGTGCCATCGTTTTTTTCACTCCGTTTGTTTGCACGTATGAAACTTCTATCATCTTTTCTGTGCGTATCAGCTAATGTCAAGCAAGAGTATTTGTTTTTTTTTTTCAAATTTTAATTGTGCAAAACCTCTATGCTTTTGATTGTTACCTTGTTGATCATTCACTGTTGGTGCAGGTGGCCTTTGAACCTATGCTTGCATGTTCACTATTGTTCCTCTATCGCGCTTGCGTCGTGACTGTCTAAGGTGCTGATCGTGGTGCGACTTTTATTTTATCTTGGTTCTGTTTGATTTGAGGCAACCATTCTCTAAACTCAGATTTGTTTGTTTTTTTCTGTTACCTCATGTACCAGTTGTAGAATTGATGATGCTATTACGTGTTTATTTATCTGATTATATGCATGTATCTTTCAGGTTTTGATTCGGTGTCCTTTTGTAAGGGAAACCAAGATTAGATGGAGAGTCAGTTACTAATTCATTTGCCTTACCATCACTGTATTTCAGCACATGTACCATAATAGAATATATCTCTCTCTAACTAGTTCACGTATATTATACATGCTACATAACACCCATAAAATCTTTGGAATTGTATTACTCGTGAAACTCATCAATTCTATTTTCTGTTGTAATTCTTGGGAAAAATTCTTATTAAGTTAGCTCCAAAAAAGCATTTTCGGGAATTATTGATGAAAAACTCCCAATTTTTAAATTACTGAACATTATCTGGACCCTGGAGCTATATTTATACGTACTCATGGCACGGTTCTGATTTAAGTGATTTTTATTTTTACAAGTGCAGTGTTTTTTCAGAACATAACCAATTTGGTTATTCCTTTATATATTTGTATATACACAGGATCCTTTTTTTTTTTTTTCATAACTGATTGCTGTTTAATGGATATCAAAGCGACTAAATATTTTAATACTTTGGCATGATTTTTATTTTTAATTGGTGTTATAATATTGAAAGGATTATGACAAAATTTTCTTTCAAGAAATACCAAATAGAGTTAATTTTCATACATAATAATTCAGTCAATAAATAAATTAGATACAAAAAGTGGAAATTATTTAACTGCCAAAAAGCTTGGAAATTATTTAATTTAAATGTTTAAAATAAATATGAAAACCAACTAACTGATCATATACGTATTTGGATGAGTGTGATTTCAACCTTGGGAGTGCGTGTTAGTTAAGGTTTTATGTACTATCTTCCTCCTAAATATTTTTTAAGCTATATATTTACTTTTAACTATTTTAAAGAAAGAGGTATAATGATAGAAATTAACCATGAAAAAAATTGTATTTTAATGTGACTTGGAGATGAATTTAATCGTCAAAATATTAATTGTATTAATTATACATATTATCTATTTTAATTTTCAATAAATAATTATCATTGAAAAACATTTCCATTAAGAAAATATAGCATATTTTAATCATTGATGAAAGGAGAAACTAATTTGTTTTGATAAAGAAAAGTGAATTTAACTAACCTTTAATACTAATACATTTAAAAATGAAAATCTAATAATTCAATAACTTGTAAAATAGAGTGTAATTTAAACCATTGAAAGGCAAGGGTTATTTGCATTTCCCCTCTTAATTTTTTAAATGTTGTTGATGATTTTTTTTTTTTTAAATCAAGATATTCAATAAATTTTACTGATTTTATTTTTTACAATAAATTTGCTTAAATAAACAAATTAATTAAAATGCGATAAAAATAAAATAAAAATTAATATTGTTTGAACTTTACATACGAGAGTAAAATATTTTTTTCTTCAAAAATACAACATTTAAAAGATAACCGAGGAAGTACATGTTATTTACAACTACACATCTATTTTAACGAAGAAGTATAAAAACATTTCCATTCCTAAAATAAATTAGATTTATTTAAGTTTTATGTCTTCTGACTTATTATTTTATATTTATTTCTCAATTAAAATACTAATAATTATTTTTTTAAAAAGTTCATAAAACAGTTGAACCAAAGATATTTTAATTAAAATTCTTATGGTTGATTCACCGTTAATAAAACTAGCAATAGTCAGATAAAATTACTCAATTAAAAAATAAACCAAAGTTTAAAATCTTAATTGAAAAGATATAGTGTAATTTAGTGAAATAATTAACTGAATTAGGGAATAATTATAAGTTTAATCCTAGATCAATGTAGAATAGAATAATTGCATATTTAAAAAGATATGGTGTGAGTAGAAAGAAAGTAGAGAGAAAGAAGAAAGCTTTGGGCAGAGAAAGGATTGCAATGGAGTCAGAGCAAGGCAAAGCAGAAGCAGAGATGCTCCTCATTCCTCATTCTTCATCTTCTCACCAACCCAACAATCCCACAAACCCAAACCCAAAGCCAAGGCCAAAGCGTTTCGTCAAAAATCAAATTCCAGATTCAATCCTCAACGACCCACTTCTCAACGCCGCCATCTCCGTCCTTCCCCCCAACTACAACTTCGAGATTCACAAGTCCGTTTGGCGCGTGCTCTCCACGGGCGCCAAGCGCGTCGCCCTCCAGTTTCCAGAGGGTCTCCTCATGTACTCTCTTTCCCTCTCCGACATCTTCACCACCTTCGCCGCCGTCACCCATTGCTACATCCTCGGCGACGTCACCTACGGCGCCTGCTGCGTCGACGACTTCGCCGCCGCCGCCCTCGGTGCGGACCTCCTCATCCACTACGGCCACAGCTGCCTCGTCCCCATTGACGCCACCACTATCCCCTGCCTCTACGTTTTCGTCGACATCAAAATCGACGTGCCCCACTTCGTCGACACCGTCAGATTGAACCTCGAATCCCGCCCCGAAACCCTCGTTGTCGCCGGGACAATCCAATTCGCCTCCGCGATTCGCGCTGCGAAGCCCCAATTGGAGGAGTTAGGGTTTAGGGTTTTGGTTCCGCAGTCGAAGCCGCTCTCCGCGGGTGAGGTTCTGGGTTGCACCGCGCCCAGGGTCTCGTCGAATTCGCTCGGTTGTGACGTTGGTGAAAGCGTTTTGGTGTTTGTGGCGGATGGAAGGTTTCATTTGGAGGCGTTCATGATTGCGAATCCGGGGATTAGGGCATTCAGGTATGACCCTTACATGGGGAAGTTGTTTCTGGAGGAATACGATCACGTGGGTATGAAGCGGTCGAGGAAAAATGCGATTTTGAAAGCGAGGGAGGCTCGGAGTTGGGGTCTGGTTTTGGGGACACTTGGGAGGCAAGGGAATCCGAGGATTTTGGAGAGGTTGGAGAAGAAGATGAGGGAGAGAGGGTTGGATTACACTGTGGTTTTGATGTCGGAGTTGAGTCCTGGGAGGGTTGCTCTGTTTGAGGATTCTGTGGACGCTTGGATTCAGATTGCGTGTCCGAGGTTGTCCATTGACTGGGGTGAGGCGTTTGTGAAACCGGTGCTGACTTCTTTTGAGGCAGAGGTTGCACTGGGAGTGATACCTGGGTGGTGGGAGAAGAATGGGGCTTGTGAAGGGAGTGTGTGTTGTGGTAAGAAGAGTGGTTCTTGTTGTGAGGGGGATGCAAAGGGAGGGGAGGATTTTGGTGGAGACTATCCAATGGATTACTATGCTCAAGATGGTGGGGAGTGGAATTCATCTTATGTGAAGAAGTCTACACGTCCTGCCAGGAGAGTTTCCGTCTCCTCTGTTGCTGCTACTGCCATTTCGTAACAGTCTTAGATTTGTCCCTTAGTTATTAGTCCAAGCTTTTAAAAAACAGTTAGGACTGGGAGTTTGGTTTCCACTTTCAAGGTTTCTGGACTCTTTGTGACACCGCAAAACGACCACAATTACGGCAGCATTGACTGCATTTGATCATATTTTCTTGGGATATCGAGGATGCAGCGACAACCACAATTTAGAACCTTGGTTGTAACAATTTTGCTTTGAAAGGGTAGAGTCAATATAGTCTTTTGTTTTTAGCTTTGTTTTGTTTAGGATAAATTTTGTTGGATGAATGTTTTGGGGAGGAGAAAAAAATGCTGCGGTGTACTTTTCTTTGGTATATGAGACTGAAGATAGAATGTGATAAGCTTGGTCTCACATTACCTGGTTAGTAAAGTTGTGATACTTCAATTTTTGAACGTGTTTACAGTCAGGAATTTTTGATTGAGAATGTAGGAGTACACGGGTGCTGGAGTTATGGTTTTTGCTTTAGGTGATAATTTTGTACATAGCAAATCAGATATGAGTCTCATTATTTATTTTGCAACTTTTTAGGGCATTTCTTACTGTATTTGCCCAGGATTTTGAAGTTCCAATTCATGTTTATGCCTAAGAGCATTTGCTTGCACTATGGTGCCCTGTGTTATGGGATACAATAGGGACTCTGTCTTTTATTTACGCTTGAGTTGATTTGAAATGCATTTTAATTTTTTAGCCTTATAATTTTTGTGAGTATAAACTCTTGAATTTGACCGATTATGATTGAGGTGGGGTCGAAAAGGAACAGTAAAAAGGGTGATAAACTTTTCCTTATCCAAGTTAATCTATACACTAACATTCTTAAGACTAAAACTCAAAAGGAGGAAGTGCTAGTTAGTGTGAAGCGTTTTCGCATGAGTTAAATAAACATAAAATCAGATATAATTAGATATTAAAATGTATTGTGTTAATAAGTTATGATTAGTTAATTTGTAATTTTATGGTTCAATTTGTGATTACCGTACTATTATATATCTAATATCTAATATTTAATTATACCTGATGAGTTAAATAAATTAATAAAATCAGATATTATTAGATATTAAAATATATTATGTTAATAAGTTATGATTTAGTTATTTTGTTTTTATTGTTCAATTTGTTATCATGGTACTATTATATATAAAATATCTAATATTTAATTATACCTGATTCTAATACAAATAACTGATTTGACGAAATAGCTTTCTCACAATTAATCCGTGTTTGGGAAATTAAATACACTTTTTTCATTATGAATATATATATATAAACACACGACTTAAACGACAGTATTTTTTTTAAGATAAAAAGGAGAAATTAAAGTGAAGATGAATAATTGGAAACAGTACTTTCTTTACTTCTCTGTATTTCACGGATTAAATTTTGGGAGTACAAATTATTAATTCTATGCAAAAAAAAATTAAAAAAAGAAAAAAGAGAAAATATAATAAAAATATTAAATTTCTATTGTTGATTGAAAGGAGAAAAACTAATGAGAGGATCGCCAAATCATACTTCCATACGGAAGTTCTCTATCCCTCTCATTTCAAATTTTTTTATAGTAATTTTTTTAAACAATAAATGAGTTTAATATTAGATTAAAACATTATTTATATTTTAATAATATCGAAATATTTTTATTGTGTATTTCATTCAACTCTATTTTATCTCATAAATAAATAAAAAGGAAATTGTCTATTTCTTTTTTGACTATCTTTTCAAACGATATATCTTATTCATCCTATATTTTCTGTTATTAATATAATATTCTACAGAACCCTGTACACATATTAAATAATATTTTTACCCTTTTTTTCTCTGTCTTCAGTGTCGATATCTATTCCGCTACGATCTTGTTCAAACGAAAGCGTTTTACAAATTAATGCGCGGACGAAGAAGTTTCAGCGCGGTTCTGAGCAGTGGTATTTCTCTTTCAATCTGAGTGAAATCTGGCAGTGAAGAAGCTCTCTTCGTTGAAATTTGAATTTATTGGGACCTTCTCCGTTTCCGGTATGCGTTCGAAGCTGCGATGCTCTCGTTGTTGCTACTTTTAGTCATAGTTTTATATATTTCCAAAAACTTCAAAATATCACTAATTATTCAATGCTATGTCTACGGCTCAATGTTTTTAATTAATTAATGGCAAATGTTTTTGTTCTGTTTGATAAAATGCCCGAACTACTGTGAATTTGAAAATTGTCGATTTCTTTACTAATTATCACATTTTACTGTGCTACATTGCTTCTGAATGAAATAGTTTAGACTACGTGCAGCAGCTAACTATGATTGATATGGCAGAATAGCACAACAAAAAAAGCTTTATCTAATATTTTTTAAATTTAGGAAACTTATTTTCTTTGGAACTTTAGATTTTGTTTTGCATCTGTTGTTTTTCTCAGAAATTTTATGTGCAGCTTAAGAATCTTCTTTATAATGCAGTTATTTCTTATTTTCATGTTTGAGAAGAACATATCAATTTTATGATACTTTTGGGCTATTTTATTCTCTTCTTTTTTATATAGATCATATTGTGCCTGGGTAGGTGTTCATGGCTACAGATTCAAGGAAACGCACATTGGAGGCTTTGGAGAGAAGAATAGCTTTTGCTAAAGCTGAAGTTCTCCAAAAAGAAAAGAAAAACAAAGAGAGTATAAATGAAGAGCGGAAGCCACTTATTCCTACAGATTCTACTTCTAAAGATCCTTCCCCGCATTTGTTGCATTCATCATCAGTCACACCCAAGAAGGGTAATTCATTTTTCAATTTTGTAGATTGTTCTTATTTCCTTCTTTCTTCACAGCCGGTAGTAAGTTCTAACCGTGAAGGATGTTTCACTTGCACTTGTTTTTCTTTAGTAGCATCATAAGCACTTATTATCTACATTAGGAAGTATTTTGTCTTCGTGTCTTGGTTTTTGTGCTATTCATTAGCATCCAGTCTGATTGTCCGGGAATAGGGTAAACTTTATTTTTTTATTGTTAAGTCGTGATTTCTGCATTATGAGTCTGATGCGTATATCTGTAAATATTTTGTTTGACCTTTAGCTGATAATTTTCATTTTCCCACTTTTAGGAAATTTCAGTTTTTCCGGTCATACCAATTCACAAGGTACTTGAAACTCAATGTCATACTACCCTTTGTTATATAAGTTCTTTCTTTTATATTTTCATCCTTTTTTATTTTGAGGGTTTTATGCAAAGTATATTTTAAATTTATCACTTCAATATATATGGTTAAAATGATGTTAATATTTGCTTGCAGAAATTGAAGATGGTCCTGTATATGCCCGACTTTCTGTGCCTGTAAATGCCAATCTGCTCCCAACTAGTGAGGTAATTACTTGCTTGGAACTTATGTCCTGACTGAGAATATTAGAAAATCTAATCAAAGCATTTTCTGATAAAATTTTCCATTATAAATCCGTAATAATTAATCTCGTCTAATGTCTGAACTCTAAAACAAACACTGATGCATGGATAATTCCACAGATCTTAAAAGTCACCTTTTAACCAATTAACAATTGTATGTGCTCCCAATCTAACCAGAATGTGGAAGTTTCTTTATCTTCAAGTTTGAAAGATGCAGTTTCTTCCATTAGCAGTGATAACTTGGTGGAAATTTGTATTTGTCACCATTGACATATATTTTTCAGTTTTCTGCTGAAAGAGGAGGTTCAATTGATGGCATATTGCACGAGCTTCTTCAGAAGGGAGACGCTGCACAAAAGTACATGCAAGGATCTAGAAACATAAAAATTGACAACTGGATCCTTCTTGATAATTACGTACAAGGACGGGCGCTTTCTTCTGGCTCTCAAACCAGAGCTTTGCAAATCCATTCAAAACGCTCTAAGAAACACATGTCTATGAGACAGCATAAAAAGTGTGGATCATTACATCTTCCTCTAGAATTCCAGAAGTAAGTTAAAAATACATTTCCTGACAAGATGTTGATCCTTACTGTTATTTTATAGCGCTGCAATTGTTGTATTGTTGTTGTGAGGAATCCTTTATTTCAGCATCAGCTTTTGTTTAGGAATTTTAGTTTTATGCTATGTACAAATAATGTTTTATTGGTCACACTTTTTCTACAATGTTTTTTTGTTCCCTAATAGTTTACTCTGCTTGCAGATTCGATATTTTCAAGCCAATGCATGAAATGTGGAAAGATTACGTAATGCTGCTTCTAAAATCCACTGGGTACATCTTATGTATCATTTTTGTTAAGTTGAAAATTATCTGTTTCTTGTCTTCTGATTCTCCAACAACGGGGGAGGGTAATTGATGATCATTTATGCTGCTTTCCTCTAGAGGCTTTTGTGACTATTAACTTGTTTAATATTGCAGGAAGAATCAATTGACTCAATGTCTCCTAGGTGCAGATCTACACGGTGCTTTCATTTTAGGTTTGAGCACATTCTTTTTTACTTTCAAATAGTTAAAAACACCTAATGTAATCTTTTATAAAAACGGAAAAGCTTCATGCCTGGACAATTATTGGCCATAACGACAGTTATTTTCTATTATTTTTTTTTCTCAAAATATGAATTTGTTTTAACGTGTAATTCTTTTATGTTTATTGAAAAGTGTGTTAAAATTTCTGTCACTGCTGTACTAGAATTGTGAAAGTTTACTTTTAGTGTTCATGGACAGTGGACAGAGTTAATGATTTTGAGTAGTAGTTGCATGTAATCTCTTAAAAAGTGAACTTTAAATCTAATTTAGTCTCACAAAAATAATTTATATATATATATATATATATATATATATATAATATTGATTTTAAGTCTAATTCAACCTCACAAAATTAGTTTATAATGCGAGATTTATACCTAATATTATGTTATAATTTGGTCATATTTCTAATGGATGTGGATTCCAACATCATTTTCAAAATTATGGCAATGAGTCCAATAGTAAAGATAACCTGCCGGTTGGTTCGTGGTGCAGACCAAGTGTTTGCTTTTCTTTTTCAAGAAAAAATTCCCTGATCTGAACCCTCCCTTGCCATTGAAATCCACACTTTACTGCATAACCTTTTTCACAGTCCATCATAAGAAAAAGAGTTGGGAGTTGGGCTTCTGATACGTGTCTATATGAAAAAATTAATTATTTTAGCCTCTATCTCCTACATAATCATCTGCATGTTATCACTGATTATACCAATCCTATCTGTTTTTGCAGTTGTGGAGTGTAAAATAACTTATTTTACAGGAATTCGTGGCATCATGATTCGTGAAACTGCAGAAGCGTTTGGGATAATTACTGAAGATGATAAATTTCGAGGTAATAGAGACTGGCGTTGCATTATCAAAGTTGTTATACCTTTAAGCTTATATGAAGGTATATGGTTGTTTCTAGATTTTTAGACCAAACACACTTTCCCTAATTCCTAATTCTGCCGCCTCTTAGAATTCTGGGCGTATCTGAGCAATTCTGCAATTTATGACAAATTATGACATTGACTAAGAAAATTAGATGGGTTTTGACTTACTTTCACCTGTGCTCTCTTGTTCTAGAATTCCTTAATCCTTATTTTAGGTTCATTTGTATCCCTTTCAACATTGTGAATTAGTTGATTACGAACTAGGAACCTTGACTTACCATAACAAATTCTGGCATTTTTTGGCTGTATCCTGGGATCCATCTCTCTTTAATTTATTCGTTTCAAACTTGTGATGACCAAATATTGACTCTGTTTGGTATCGCGCAGTTGTTCCCAAAAAGGGTTCCGTGTTTGTGTTCCAAGTTGATTGCTGGAAAGTCACTCTGCTTGGAGATAAACTTGGTTCAAGAAAGGTTGGATTATGATATTGGTGATGATCCTTCAACTGTAGGTAACATCTTGCCCCGTTTTCTATCAGTTTTTGATGATGGTACTTCATCTTTTTTGAGTGAACCATGTTAGTGTCATCTTGTGTTGTGCTTGCTATTCTATGTTTTTTACAATGTTTTTCTTACTTTAAAACAGAATATCAGTAAACCCCTGTGCATTTAAAGTCTTGAGTTATGAGAGATAGAGAAGTGTTTAATACTGATTGGGTTGCATCAGTAGAGAAGTTGCAGATTGCTTAAGGATTTGTTACTGGAAAGGAGGTGAATGAGAGTGACTGACTTACAGTGGCCATAGTGTTACACCCATGCTAGTCTTTTTATCTTGTCTATTGGGCTCTTAAAGTTAAACTTGATCCAAAGCAATTGTAAGTATTGATTTTTTATGCTGGTTTTAACTTCTGTCGTCTTATTACTGCAATGATACCATAGATAAGTCGTTGTTTTTGGTCCCGCTAGTTAGAACAAGATATTCTTAATTACAAATAGTGGAGAGGAATTCTGAGCAGGAAGAAATATGTTCAGCCGTAATTCACTGAACAAAAGTTAATTAAATTATACGAACTAGAACAAACATTCTTCTGTGAATTATATTTGTATCATGTTCAGTTATGTTTTTTTTTATTCATAATAATTTGCTTAAAAGCGGAGAGTTTGGAAAGGAATACCTGATATAAATATTTTTTTATATTTCAAATTGGTATTCATCATTACTTGTATTAGTAATTTTTTTGTCGTAAACTCTGGATACAAACCTAAGAAGTTTTCAACTAATCTGCATGTTCAAATTCGTTGTTATAATAACTTTTTCCAGCTTTAATGGTTTGTTTGGATTAGAAGATAGATTTGAAGGAGTTGAGTTGAGATTGTTTGGATTAGAAGATGGATTTGAGGGAGTTGATTTGAAATGAAAGTGTGAAGAAAGTTGAGTTGTTTGGATTAAGAGAAAGATAATAAGATTTGAGTGAAAAGTTTATAAAAATTTATAAATGATGTGATATGTATAATTAATAAGATATTTTTCAGTAGATAAAATTAATTTAAAATTAAATATAATTAATTTTTTAAGTGTGATTAATGAATTATTATTATTTTAATTATAATATTAATTATTTTAAAATTAAAATAAATTATTATTATTAATATTATTATTTTATAAATCTCTATTTTTATTATTATAATTATTACTTTTAGTTTCTAATATTAATTTATTAATATTTTATTTTTATTATTATTTTATAATTTTATTAAATTTATTAATAATAATAATATATATTATATAATTAATTATATTTATTTTATTATAATATAAATATAAATATTAATAAATTAAGTATATTAATCATAATTCTATTTTTAAAAAATATTTAAACGAAAATCCGTCTTCTGAAGGAAAAAATGCCTAAGCTGTACAGTAAACAGCAATCCTAAGACTTTGTTTTGATATAAAATTAAATATATCATACAACTACAACTATAATTAATAATCAAAATCATAGCCTTTCCTGGCATGGTCGATCTTTCCCCAAGGATTTTTTATACAATCATTGCAACTTTATTCAATTTTAAAATTCAGTGGTTTATTGCTTAACTCCAAATACCGTGAATAACCATACTTCCAAAAAATAGTAATAACCACACGTACAACCAACATAATAGAAAAAAGTAATTTTATGATAGAACATGTGGTTATCAAACAAATTCTTGGAATCTAGTCTAAAGCACCACATTTGATTTTTTTAAGTTATTCTACCAAGAATTATCCCCAAATAAGATAAAATGAGATAAAATAAAAATTATTTCTATCCCATCTACTTTAATCACACAAGACCCATAAAGAATTATTTACATTTTTTTAAGGAAAGAATAATTTAAATTCTTACTTCAACTACATCTCCGTCTTTGAGTTTTGTGTTGGGCAGTACTAACTGCCCATTAATCAAAACCAGCTTTCCCTCCAAACCAACTCTTTGAGCAGCATCAGTAGCAGTGCTACCAGCTTTTAACCTCAAAATTTCACCATGAGGCCAACAAATAATTACCACTTCACCAAGAGAACCGTGAAGATCATAAAGCTTCGCATCGTACTTTGTTTGCTTGACACTTACTTCAGAACGCAATTGCTCTTCCCAGGAAAGCATTGTTCTCAAAAGTTTCACCTAAAAGATGAATTACACACACAGTCACTGAAACATTCATTGACATTTCACAAATCTACAGGAATAGCGGGGTGAAAATAAAATATCAACTTTCACTTTGCACGGTGGCAGACAAACAATATTTTCGGGACCCACATTTTGGCCAACTATGCAAAATAGACTAGCTGATTTCTACCATCTTAACTGCATTTGAAATTTTAAATTTGCTATTACAATCATCACCAAAAATAAAACTAATGATTTGCAAAAAACATTTTGCTTTGAGCAGAGCAAATTTCAGATTTTTAGATCAGCAACAATTTAGCATGTACCAAATTAAGGGACAAGAAGAATGAATCTTGAAATGAAGTGACTCTACAAATCTACATAGCATGAAACAAAGAAATAATTGCATTTATATTATTTGAATGGCTATGATATTGAAACGAAAAGAAAACAAAAGCAATTTCCATTTGAACAATGCGTATAAGAGACGTAAGATGTTTGCCAAATACCTTGTTATTGACGCCGGCTTCCGCAGAAGTTGATGCAACCAAGTCAAATTTTGAGTGAGATGTTATCCAGTCAACTTGTTTGCCCTCAAACACAGCCGACACAACAGCCCAATATTCAGATTCTTCTTGCTCAGTAAAATTGATAACTTGGATGAATGTTGGGAGTAGCCGCCCAAATTGGTCTTGCTGAGAATGATGCAAATAATAATATCAAGTTCTTCAGTACAGCATTCTGAGTTTGCAAAACCATTATAGTTCTAAGAAAATCAGTAATGAAAGAAATCAACAGTATTTAAATATATTATTTTTGATGCATCTTCAATGCTAAAAAGCTTTACATTCTCATGTAATGATGTGTAACCACTTCATCAAATGAGTTTAATCACAAATGCAAACTAAATTCTAAATTAGAAGATCAAATCTTTCAAAACAATTATTTTATCCATCACGTGGCATTCGAAAGATCATAGAGACTAAGTAACATGAACCGTTTATCTTTAAAACTAGAAATACGATATAGGATGACATAAATGATGAAAAATTAAAAAATGTGAGCGATTAATATTGATACAGAGAAATAACTAGATATAATCAGAACGATACTTTATTATTTATGTTCCAGAATATAATGCTAGTTGTATAATTCATTTGATTTTGATATTTTTCTTCACTGCCTGAGGACATAATGTTTCCTAAAGTATCCAATCCTTATGTTTTACCGAGCACTTAGTCGTCACAGGAGAATAAAGCTCTAACAAAAAATTTGCTGGATCACTGAGAAATTAGTCAATAGTAATGACGGAGCACCTTCAAATATTGACTTGGCATATGGCTGCCCAAAATGAATATAGTTTCTCTATAGTAATTTCGACACCATGCATACATTTAAAACCCATGTCGCTGATTATGAACTATGATACGGCCAGTGTGCAAAGGACAGGTTTTCATATCTAAAACACGAAATGTCTGGTGTATGTCACTATGTCTACATTGCCGAAAAACCAAAATAAACTAAAATATAGCGTACAATTTATATTCTCTTAGAAAAACATACCTTGTGATACATTCCATCTCGACATAGTGTGTACTTCTCTAGACAAGTACACCAATCCCCATGTCCTGGTTCAAACCACCATTCATCAGATACCTGAAACAGATCAATAGTAAGCAAGTTGACCTAGGTAGTTTAAAACTTAGAATACTATACCAAGGAACACAACAGCAGGATCTGGTCATGGAGAGTGCAATACATCATACAGCAAACTAGACAGTAAGCTTAACTGTCACATATAGTGATCCATCCAAGAATTGGCTTCTCAGTAGGTGTTACTAGTCAATGTGTCCTTTCCATAAACCATTCATCATGAGTCATCGCTTAATTAAAAATGTTAATTTAAGTATCAAACCTTTTTGAATAGTCGTGCATAAGCTTCCCATCGCTTGATATGGAAAGATCTTCTATCAGCAACTGCTTCAGAAGCAGCTAGTCCAAAGCTCACAGCAACTAACAATTCTCGTTCATCATTTTCTACACTGAAGAGATAGTGAACACGAGTGACAATCAGTATGGATAGCTTTTTATAATATAACATCCATTGGAAATGAAAGTGTTATGCACCTGATGATAACAGCAGCAAGTAAGTGACTTCCTTCTACTCTGAGGACTGGATGTCCAGCCTTGAATGACTTATATTTAGTTAATAAAATATCTGAAGAATTTCCTCCCTCTAAATCCTCGGAGAAATAGGACGATGCTTCTGTTTCAGGCTCATCCATTCTGTCTATGGATAAAAACGGATTTCCAGTTTCCTTGTAAAGCCAATGTGCGGCAAGTCCATGTTCAGCACACTCATGCATCCTCTATCATGCAAAATGATAAATGAAAAAATGAAGAACTAAAATACAAGCAAGTAACCCTACAGCATATGCGAAATAATTTAGCACCTGTGTTCTTATCTGTACTTCTAAAGGTGAGCTGTCAGGACCTTGAACTGCAGTGTGCAATGACTGCAATATTAATAGGTTAATACAATCATGAGCACAATTCTCATGACTAATTTCAGTTTAATTCATGACCATATGAACAGGAAAACCTAACCTGGTAGCCACTAGGCTTTGGATTAATGATGTAGTCATCAAATTCACCATCTATTGGAGTCCAAAGCCTGTATCATAAAAGGTAAAGTAAACATCAATTTAGAGCCGTTCTCAAGGGACAATAGGGTTGATGAATTACAAAAGATCCCTAAGATCTATACATCTAACCTTCCACTCTTAAAGAACAAAGACAATGAGCACACAAGTTCATACCCACCTCACAGATGGTCCAAAATAACTGGAAAGGAAAAAATGATCGAAATGTAGAAGAGATTAATTTAGTTGATGGGCTTTTCACGGTTTTTTCTCTAGGAGAATGTCTTATCCTCCTCTGCTTCTTTGCTGCATTATTAATTCTATTATGGATTTCTTTCCTTGTTAATAAAAAACATAAAAAATTTACAAATATGCTGCATGTAAAAAAGGTCAAAATTAAGTTTATGTCTATCTTTATACAGTGATTGCATTTAATGACTTATGTATAGGTTGTTGAATTAAGAATAGTCTGAAATTTGATAATTTTTTTTACCTGTGTACAATATCAAGAAGACTATAGCAACATTGAACTGCAGGACCATGTAAAGTTCCATTCTTGTCTCCAACAACTACTCTTAATGCACGTGCATCATATACCTTATCAATGCTTGTATCCTTTCGTTTCATCTACACAAGACACAATACAATCAGGACTTTTACCATTCAATTAGTTTTACCAAGTGATCTCCACAAAATTTAAGATCACTAGTGCAATCATTGCTCAGTAGGAAAGAAAAACATTCAACGCTAGTGGCATATTATAAAACGAATGATGGAGAATGTATTAATATTAAAATAAAATGAATATTAAAACTCATCATTAGAAATGAAACCTCGGCAAATCCATTCATTTCATTGTGTATTCATACTTGAGACAATATTTGAAAAGATGGGCCAAGGAATTACATTGTTCTGGATCAATATCAGAGAACTTCCCAAATCCATGGGAACCTCATATAAACAACCTACCTCCGACATCTCAAACTCGGGAATCTGAATTCATATCTTATCCTTATAAGAGAAACACTTCTCCATTACCCTTTTATTTAAGATGTTACTGTCTTATTTGAACAACGTGCACCCCTATACGAGGGGATTTCAATCATCAAATCCAACTCATTCTTATGCACTAGCTAAACTCACTCCTTGCTCGCTTAAGTATGAAGTGTCTGTGCTAGCACCCCGTATAACCCATCACCATTGGAGTAGAAAGCAAATGCAAGAGTCACACTGTTGGTATGTTTAGTATAGAAAATGAGATGATTTTGTAAAATTTTATTCCCTTCTGTTCGTTGGGTAGAAAGTACAAAGAAAGATAAAAATATGTAATGAAAAAGACATAAATGTCCCCAATAAAAAAAATAAAATAGAAAAAAATATAAGTATTTTGGTCTTTTTGTTTAGTGACCCACTTTCCACTCCCCATTCTTCCCACATTTGGAAGAATCAGGAATTAATATAAACCCCACACTTTTTTTTCATCCCTTCACCAAATAAAGGAAGAAATAAAAAACATTATGTTTTCCAATGGGGTCATCTTTCCTTCCGCTTTAGGTCATTCCCAATAAACCATAAGAATCTAACATCACAAAATCCAAGATCATGACAATACGCAAATCTTTGCCGAAGAAAATGTGATTCAATGTTTTACTCACATTCACCAATGCAGGAAAAAAAATGTAGACAAACATCAAAAGCCTAGATGGTAGTTTATGGGGGTGTTTTGAAGTAGGGATATCCATGTGAACATTGCCGAATAAAATGCTAATATCCAAAAAATATTTCTTGCTCATAAAAAAAGATGTAGTTAGAGAGAATAAACTAAGTCCACAGATTTACAACCACAAAATTTGAAGGGAACCTTAGTACTCATGGCAATTTTGTTTTTCCATTAAGAAGGTGTCATTATTCACTTGCATCTTGCTCTGTTCAAACTATCTTAACTATTAGAGACATTGAGCTGAGACCATGTGTTTCTAAAACAACACATGTTTTATTTATATTTAGAAAATGGAATCAATACGATAAATAGAGAACATTCCTAATATACATATATGATTTAGATATACTTGCAACATAAGAGAAAGTGTCATAATAATCTTGACTATAGATTTGTGTGTATCTTTTGGCAATTAAGCCAACTTCATAACAATATGTTTTAGGAGTGTACAACAATTGACACCCAACAATTGATTTGTGAGCTCAAAGAGGAACCAACTCCCAAGTATCACTACTTTGAAGGGTACACTTCTCATCAATCATCGCTGGTCACTAGTCCAGGAGAGACAAAGCTTCACCTAAAGACTAAGGAATGGGAACAAAAGATAACAAACACAAACAAATATATTGTAAGGTGAAAAGTTGATGATAAATGAGGTTACTATAGTGGGGAGAAGGGTTACAGATAGAACATGCATCTTTTCTAATAGCAATGGGCCAGTCATTTTCAAAAAGAGACCGAATCTGATATAGGAGAAGGACCAGGCATAACCCCCACTATATCATTGTTCATCAAATATGAGTCCCATACTGAAATTTCAACAGACTGTGAATGATGTTAATATACCTAAAAGGTGCTGAAAAAGCACCCTGAGAGTTATGATAGAGTCATATAGTGGTGATCAAGGAAGATTGACAGTGGTGGAAAAGTGACTACATATGTTGTCATTACAAGGAACAAGTGTCTACTATGGAACAAACTCCATGAAAGAGACTTAGGCAAACAAAAAATACCAATTAATATTAGGAAAGAAACATCGATGCCCTTTCTAAAAACGATGATACCCCACAAAGACACGTTTGAACAACCAAAGAGAAAGTTTATCTCAACCACACGAGAGGTTACATATAAAACATGTGGTACCAAAAATACGTGGAGGAAGACTTTATAGAGTGGGGGAAAATGATAGAGTAGGGCATTTGATCATTATGGACAAGTGATGACATCTACTTAATGAGATAACACTTGTAGATAAACCAAATTGTGTTTTGATTTCACTAAAAAAAGTTTGAAATATAGAAAACATTTTGATTAACTAAATCTAAGCACATCAAGAATAATCATCAATAAAAGTAACAAAATATTTAAAATCAGAAGGAATAATAGTATAGAAAGGATTCCAAATATCAAAGCAAACTACAAGAAAAAGGATAAGAATTTTTTTTTTATTAAAACTATCAAGAAAGGAATCACAAATGTGTTTTCCATGACTCACAATTCAAACTAGACAAATTCTAATACATACATAATCTATATATTCTTGGTGATATAAGACATGCTCCTTAAAAGTAACAAAATATTTAAAATCAGAAGGAATAATAGTATAGAAAGGATTCCAAATATCAAAGCAAAATACAAGAAAAAGGAGAAGAATTTTTTTTTTTATTAAAACTATCAAGAAAGGAATGACAAACGTGTTTTCCATGACTCACAATTCAAACTAGACAAATTCTAATACATACATAATCTATATATTCTTGGTGATATAAGACATGCTCCTTATTTTTACAATTGTAACGCTAACCATACATATGATGCCACAATTTTATACAATTGCACACTGAGTATAGCAAAAATACATGTGGACTTATATTTTTATTTCAAAGGTAAAACATGAATTTGTCAATACCTTGCTGTATAAACTATACAGGCTTTTTAATCGGCTGGATAACGTAATTTCCATTCCTGGAACATAACTGCAAATACAGACGGAAACCTTTAAGAACTATAAAATTGTTTATACCATTGCACTGTAGTCAGCAATACATAGTGCTTCATAAAAGAAAAAAATATGCTTCATTCATTTGCCATGGATATCAAAATGTAAAAGTGGTAAATGATGATGGTAAACAAGAACATACGAAGCTGATATAATCATTTCTCGCTCAAGTGCTTCCTCACAAATTACCAATGATGCCAAAGCTAACCCAGCATCTTGTACAACCTTTGGTTTTGTGCATGTCCCAAGATTACTCCCAATACTATTGAGATAGTTAGCCCGCTTTCTCCTATCCAACAATATATCAAACGGAACTACAGCTTCCAAAAGATCCTGAAAAGTAAAATTAAAAAGAAGTGATGCAATTACAATGAAAAATTTGTTCTCACCCTTTCCTGAGAGTTGTTAAAGCAATGAAGATGCAACATTGCCTTACTGCCTCAGTAATTACTTAAAACTATCTATCAATCATGAACGTCTAAGGAGGACAAGGGGTTCACTTCAGATAGCCACCTTAAAGTTAACTTTAGAATTTTTATGCAACCATAATATACTTTGACTAAAATATACTCGATAATATGGACTGAAAGAAAGTTTGACAGGCTTCTTTCTAACTTCAAATATACTTTTCTATTGAGCTACATACGGGATATTAAGAACAAGTGAAGGTACAATACTTAATAGTTCACATGCTTTTCAGTCTCACTTACCCTCCCCATTCACTTTTCTCTATAATATGAGTAGAAAACAATTGGAACTTGCAAAATAACAGGGATAGATATAAGCAAAGAGTATAACCATTGAATTATTTTTACTCCTTCATTTTTCATAGCCAGGACAAAACTAGCATTTTGGTGTAAATTGTTACAGTGGCAATAAGCACCAGCATAACCAGAAAGCAACCACAAAGGAAACCATATACCAAAATTTAATCAAATCTCATGATCATACATACAGTACAAACAAGTAGAATGAAGTAATCAATGCTGGCACTTAAAAATTCCTACCTTCATACTCACATCCCCATTGAATGTCAAGGATCCGTTGTAAAAAGAAGTTGAATTGTTCTCATTCAAATGTATCAAATTGCCTTTTACAGAGAATCTTCTCAGGTTTCCTGTTCTGCTAGTAGGACTCCACATGGAAGCCAAATCAGCTCGCATCTTTTGGAATATTTGAGGCTGGTATCAACAAAAAGTACAAAACATAGGTGGGCCACTGTCAATAAAATATAATGGTGCCCTTGTTATGTCATCTTGATAATGCTAATTTTGTTGTTTATCTTAAAACTTGGGTTTGTGCTTAATTTAATCTTACAAAAACTAGCTTATAAGATAAAAGTTGTTCCTCATTCATATAGACTTTAATTTAGTCATCCATCTCACTAGTCGAAGTGAGATTTATAGCACGCATCTCAAGTTGATGACTACTCATTTTGATGAAATTTGCAAGCCTTGACATGTAATGCAAGGATGGTCCGATGGTTGGTGGGCCAATAACAATTGTTGGAATAGACCATGATATCATCTTACATTGTGAGTTTGAATTTAATTTGATCTCACAAAACTGACTTGTAGGTTATATATTCTTTAATTTGGACATGTCAGTAGTTAATGTGGAATCTACAACTATTTATATCCAGAAATTTAAATAGTGCAACTTTACGATCATCCACTTCTTGTTTAAAAATATGAGATAAAATAATAAAGGTCCAGCAAATCGCTTAAGGGAGGTAAGCAGATTTTCATAGGGACTGGAGACCTTCATTGTTTCTGTATTTTTGTCTGTCTGCTGTGTCTAAGGTTCTTACAACGTTACATTAATATAACTGATCACTCTCAAAGCAAAAGAAACATATATACTAAAAGAAGACCTGTAGAACAGCAAAGCATAAATCTTCAAGTTCAGCTTTCAACGCCCACAGACCCAATCTTGAAGCAAGTGAACACCAAATGATTAACGTCTCCTCTGCAACAGCTTGAGCTTTTTGCAATGGCAGAGCATGACTGCAAAGAGGACAGTGTCAACCAATAAAATGACCTATGAAACATAACTTATAATCTATATAGCCAAAAAGTCAAAAGGCCCCACATGGCTTAAGTTTGCTGGTTAAAGATGGCTACTATACCAAGGAAGTAAAAATTCACTACCAACAACCATGAAGAACTGAGAAGGCTATAATATTAAAATAACTTTTATTTCATCTTCAAATAACAAAAGATCTGAAGTAAAGGCCCAGAAAAGGGAAAATAAAGAAGACCATCTATAAAAGGATAGAAGTTAAGAAGCCCAGAGTAAGTACATTGTTCTCATGTTGTGAAGGCGATCTGCAAGCTTGATGAGCACAACACGTGGATCATCAACCATTCCCAAAAGCATTACTCGTAAATTACTTGCCTAGCAGATTATGAATGTAACATATCAGAAAAGTCTGCTGCTAATTCCACCACCACTACCACGTTTTACAAATTTCGGAATGCGTATAGTTTCAGTATTGTCTTGACCAACCACCAGATGCATTATATTGATAGATACAAAAGATTGTTGCATTGACCTGTATTTTGGATGCTTAGTATCGTAAAATGAAACCGATTGTGCACAACATTGTCCAACCTCAAGCTTCTATATGAATAAGTATTAAATATCTATATAGAGAAAAAGGATGATAAGATACATTCTTCTCTTCACAATTAATCATTGTATTGTTTAAAAACCATCTTAGGCATCCATTGTTTTCAGTATATTTTGATATTGATGGTTAACATAACATGATACCAAAGTAAACTTGAAAGTCTCAGGAGGTAATGGATACATAATCAAAGGCAGATTACGTACCTCTTCTTGGCCAAGGACACCCTGGTTTACACTTACCCTTCGATGTCTGCGTAAGAGCTGCAAAAGATAATGCAGTTATTGCATAATATGGTAATAAAAGAAAACAGCAACAATCCACAGAGTTGCTAAGAGAATTGAGCTTTAAGCATCTAATCCACAAATACAATGAAATAGAAAAATATGTCACTAAACTCTTCCGGTATTGCACCATGGATCTGCATTAGTTATGAGATAACTGTCAGAGATTAAGATTCCTAAAAACTTGAGATATTAGGTGCACAGTTGAAAATGGTTTACAGGTTCAGAGTTACTTGTAATGAAATGTATTTCAATTATGGAAAAATGAGGCAGCTAGGTAATAGAGACTTAATACCATGTCCGAGACCAATTCGAGTCAAAAGCCTTAGAATAAGTTTGTAAGATGAATGTATACGAATACTTCTACATCTTTATTTCAATCAAGGTGTGTAGCCAATTGAATTCTAAAATCTAGCAAGCTAACTATTATGTGCCTCCCACCTCCATCAAGATACAAAAAAATTCAAAGAGACATTCTTTATGGTACCTGATTAATGTAGCTTAACCTTGAAACACTAGCTACCAACTTGACCACATCATCCCCAAACTCTGCCTGAATGTCTTGCAGACTTTGGCTAGTGTCATCGACCACGTCATGTAAAATACCAGCCACAACAGTGTCAACAGCCTGAAATAGAGTATCACTATCTCAAACAAAGGAACAATTGAATAGAAGCATGTTTTCGACCTGCAGTGCATTTAGCTGAAAAATGCAAAAGATAACAGTAACACAAAAGTTAATGCAGTTCAAAGTAGTAAAGATTCAGTTTAGCTGTCTCGGTGACGTCAAAGGCTAAATCTGGTAAAAAGAAAGTCAATGTTTTGAAATAATTTTTCAATCAATTTAGAAATTGAGATGTGCAAGAAACGCATGGGAGCTTCAGTGAAAACTGCACACGTTTAAAAATAATTCCCCAGAAAGAATATATCATACATTATCCAATAGTTTAAATATCAAAACTAAAAATTATGCATAAATAAGATAAATGATATTGATATGTATCAGTATAATTAATAGTACTTCGTCAACTTTAGTGTTCAAATAATGTTTCTTCAGAATTGTTGTAACATCATGAAAGATGACCACCCCCAGTATGTTTGTTGAAATTTGTGGTGTATTAAAAAATTTATATGTTGTAATTAATGATAATGATACTGTCATTATATTGGTTAAATGATGACGGCATCATGATGAAATTTATCAAATTATAATTGGGTCTGCCAATTTGTTTATTCCATTATGGTATGGATTCTCCTGAGTATGTTGGATGATGAAGGGGCGATGAGGAGGAAAGGAAGTCAGTCAATGCCTTTTTTGTTTTCCAGAAAGTAAAACAAATGCAACATAACAAATCTAGTCACTATTACTAGCTGATCATTGGAGTTCATACTCGTTTACCACTTGATGGAACCAATGCAGCCAAAATTCTTCCTGTGTGGATACAATGTGTTAAATAAGGGTCTCCAGTTTTCCGCATTTGGCCACGGTGTGCTTTTCTTGCAAATGCTATAGCCTTCTGTACCTGCCTTCACACATAAGGTGTTTTAATGATGTAAGAAGATAACATACAAGTCATAATATAGCACAAGTACAGATATTAAACCTTTGCATCGTTAAAAATTGGGTAACCAGTAACATCTACTCCATCCAGCGTCACTGTACCTGCATGTTATAAATTTTGCTAATAAGAAAACTTATGAATAGGCCAACCCTATCATGTGATGACAGAAGCAGCAACAGAAACTTTCTGTGGAATGCAAAAAACTACGAATTGTATATCTCAGCACACTATTTAATGGCATGACTTGATGCTCCCCCTCAAGCATTTCGGATACGATGACACTTAAAAACATATATATCATAAGATAAATGCAAATTAGATACACAATAAAAAAACATCATAGAACATAATAAATATATAATTGTAATTTCAAATTAATATCATGATTCTAGTATATTACTAATATTGGAAATCTCATGTTGAGTAAGAATAAGACTAAATTATAATATATAAGTAGAATGTAATCTTCATCATACAATTTAGTTTTTCTAAGGTTAAGTTAGGCATAACATTTATAAGATAATTGTTAATACAGTTTCGTTTATATTATATACCAACAACTCGAGTAAAAATTAATCAGAAAAAACTTATACAATTGTTTTCAGTTCTGCAAGTGCAAACAAGAAACTTAATTTTATCCTGGAGAAATTTACTGACTAGTGCAGTGTAGAAGGGAAATATTTCTTTAGAAAAGTGATATTTGTTAAGTTATCATAATCCTCTTGTATTAAGAGTTTTTTGAGGCTATTATGACATGGTTATAATTCTTTTCCTCATAAATCACTTCCTAATTTCTAGAAAAGTATTGATCTTATTCCTTTCTTAAACTTCATATTAAAAGGGGATTAAATTCCGTTTGTGGTTCATCAAAGAAAAGTGCTTCTATATTTCTATCCTATATATGTTTCTATGTCTCAAATGTAATCCATAATATTGTATTTTCATAACTTATATAGAGACTTAGATATATGTGAAGTACTATCAGAACTGAATACACGAAACAAATATAAGTATCCGTGCACGTGCCTCATAAGACACTATCCACAGCAAAAGTCTTCAATCAGCAAATTCGTGAAATTAAAAAATCATAAGCGCTTAAGTGACGCTTTAATTTGGCATGAGAAATCACGTCAGCATATTAGCAACCTATCAAATTCAACCGTAATTGTGCAAGAGAGTTTAAACATAAAATAAAATAAATAGAGGAAAGCAGAAGAAGATGCGGAACCTGGTTGCTCCTGCAGTTTAGGCCACAGGAAATCGACCTTAGTGGAAAGACAAGCGCCGGAGGCAATTGCGACGGCGGTGACGGCAACCTGTGTGATGGCTGAAGAGACGGCGCTGTGGACGGAGGCGGCTTTGGCAGCGGCGGCGATTACGTTCTCGGAGGTAAGAACAGGAGCGAGGGACGTCGGAACAGCGATTTGGTCAAGCAAACAGCGGAATCTGGAACGGTTAGGTTTGAAGGATCGGAATCTGCGAAGAAATGGAGATTTGTTTTGAGCTGCTAACATTTTTGAGCGTTGGCATGAGAGCACGCTCATGCTCATAGCTGTTTAATAATAGTGAAGTAAATAGTGATGACGGAAGAGACGGTTATTTGCCCGGGAAAATGGCGTGAGAGAGAAAATGAGTGGTTGAAAAGGGGAAAAGGGAATCTATGGCTGATGGTTGCTGATTTTCTCATTGAAATCTCTTTTTGTATTTTAGTGCAATGAATCTCTTCTTCACCACTTGGTTTACAACACTTCGTATTCCAGAGGATAGGACGCTGGCTTTAGAACCAGTGCCATGACCATCCTAAAACAAATTGTATTTTATTTAAATATATTTTGGCTGAATGTACTTAATCTAATTTTAAAAATAGAAAATAATAAAGAGGATAATGACTAGGTAAAATACTTTTGCAGTGTAATTTTACATCATGGTCGTATTTATTATTATTAATAAATTTTCACATAATTTACTTTAAAAAAATATTTATTATACGAGATAATTTATAATTAAATAAACATTATATCATAAATTTTCATTACGATATCTTTTTTTTTTCTGTAAGATAATAATACTTCCAAGTAAAATCTATCAAACCGTGCTAATATCATTATTAAAGAAAATAATAAATTAATCACTAAAGTATTTTAGTTAGTTAAGATCTTATGCAAAAATCTTTATATATATATAAAGTATTATATAAAATTTTGAGTTTAATAGTTATGTCACATGCGTTCCAATATTTTTGGTAAAAATATTATTGATTGTTGATGATGATGGACTGTTCATGTTATACATAGACCAAATTTGATAATTTTAATGGACAAATTCACGGTGCAATTTACTGAATGAAAATAGTGTAGTTAAAATAATTTATATGTTAATTGATTTATTGATTTTTTTGCATTATTTCTTTGAACTTTTATTTTTTTTTTCTAAAATAAGTTAATTTTAGCTTATAAATTTAATCAATTTCATTTTTATATTTTTTTTTTTAATATTTTTTCTGGTTGGAATAATTGTTAGTCATGAAAACGATTTCAATTAAAAGTGATTTTTAGAGGAAAGTTTATTTCAAAATTATCGTGAAAATAAATTTAAGTAAATGACAATATGAAGAAAATTAGTATTTTTAATTTTTATTGTAAAATTTTGTAGAGAAAAGTAACTTTTCTCAACATTATTTAATGAAAATGAATTCACATCAAATAATTTTTTTTTATTAATCATTGGTCCTTAAATATTTCACATACTATCAATTTAGTCATTTGAAAAAACAAAAAATTATATGTTGTCCCTAAATATTTAAAACTACAAATTAGTTTGTAAATATTATAATTTAATACAAAATCGTCCTTAATTTAGTTTAACAATAAAATAGCTCTACAAAACTTAATAATTTAACTTAGCAGAAAGATTTTTTTAATATTTAAAGATCTTTTATTCTTTTAAAAGAAACAACTTAACAGGATTTTTTAAAGACCAAATCCATCACTTACATTTACCCTTTATTTTTCTTTTTTAATATATATGCATTTGAAATGTGATAGTGAATGGCATTTAGCCAAATGCGGTTAGAATGTGGAGCGAAAACGAGCCACGTTACCTTCACTCTGCGATACAATTCTAGAGGATTCATTTTAGTTTTTATTTATTATGCATATATTTAACAACAACAAAATATATTCCACAACTCATCAAAGCTTTGTTTGTCTCCAATATTTTTAATTTTTTTTCCCTCCTTCATTCCTTTTCTTTCTCTATATTTCCTAATAAAATATGGATCATGGGTACTCTTTTAAGATATATTATCTTATTAGTAGTAACAATAAAGATAATAATATAAATTATAATAAGAATAATCATATTTTGTTTCACTAACTTAGTTGGTTTCAACTAGATAAAAAAAATATTTAAACAATTTTAAAAATTAAATTTGTTTAACAATGACAATATCAAATTTTAGAAAAGAGATGGACGTAAAAATAGTTTAGCCTGTATTAAATTTTGGTTAGTTTTCATGTTGCTTTTTGAGTTTCATTCTATTTATATGTAATATAATACTTTCATTCACATATGCACGTGTTAGTAACTCGTTTAAAATAATACCAAACATGTTAATTCCTATTTTCAACCTTCTATTGTCCGCGAAAGTGTCTCTTATCTTCTAGATCTTAAAAAATAAAAGTAAACTATTTTAGCAAGTTAGTTAGTTTTGTTCATATTTGGTTTATTCTATGGTCTTTATCCTTAGTTTTATATTTAAGTCACATGCTCCTTCACTTTGCACTAATATATATTCTTTTGTAAAATAAAAAATTTGTATCATTGAAGATTTTCCTAAACAATATCAGAAGAACAATAAAAAAATAGTTTAACAGAAGGAAAGTCACTTATAATGGAATTTGGGACAGAGCAAAACAGGGAAAAGGAAAGGAATTTGTTGGAGAATCAAACACAGCGAAGAGAAGAATCAATGATTAAGAAAGAAATAACACGCAAGAAGGTATGAATAACTGGGAACAAGTTCTTCTTTCTCTGCAAGTTCGGTGGAAGAGAGAGAGTGGCAGAAAGGGGGTCCCGCAAATTTATCAGCCTTTGAAAAGAAAATGACTGTTCAACCCTGATTTTAAGCAATTGATAATGATGGGTTTTGCGCGATCTAATCTGAACATGGGTGTAAAGCAGCGATTCTTGAGGTTTTTGTTCTATTTGTTGTCTCTGTTTCCGCAACTATTGCATCTCCTCCAAATGTTTCGCTTCAAATTCAACTGCTTTCGGAAAGGGATAAACAACACTATCATCACTCTCCCCCAAGCCTTTTCACTTTCCTATCCGCTTCCCCAATGGCCTCAAGGTTATTATTCCCCAACACACTCTTCATAAATCTTCTAAACTTGCTATTTCATATATTTTCATTATTATATATTTTTATTAATACCGTGATTTTACGGTTGTCTTTCTTTGAATCAGTATTTTTTAGGAAATTGAGTACATGTGGTATATTTTGGAGTCAAAACTTGGATGCAGGTTGTTGAGTGATTTTAGTGTTGTGCTTTGATCAGAATTGAATTTACTATGAACATTTGTCATGGACTATGTGATTGAAAAACTTCAATTCTAGTTAGAGAATAGTACAAAAAAGAGTAAGGCACTGTATAATATGTGTACTGAATGTAAAAACTATACAAAGATAATATTGGGCATGTTTTGGTTACTTGTGTTTAGTGATTAATCCGTGCTGTGATTTTGTGTATGTAGTCACAGGACAAGATTTTGCTTCTGGAACTGTAAACCTTGGTGAAATAGAGGTGCGCAAGGTCACTGAGTTTGAGTTTGTTTGGAACAGCAACACTGGAAAGCCTGTTGCATTCTATAAACCTGTGGGAATACCTGATGGATTCCATATCCTTGGTCACTATTGTCAGCCAAGCGACAAGCCGTTATGGGGTTTTGTGCTTGTTGTTAGGGAAGTGGAAACTGGTTCATCTGAAAGAAGCAACCGTGACAAGCTACCAGCTTTGAAGAATCCCCTTGATTATATGTTGGTATGGTGTTCCAATGCAGGAAGAAGGGAATCGCCAATTGGTTCTGCATACTTTTGGGTGCCTCAGCCTCCTGAAGGTTACAGTGCCCTTGGCTACTTGGTCACTAACAGGCCTGACAAGCCCAATTTGGATGAAATGATTTGTGTTCGTGCTGACCTCACTGATAAGTGTGAACCTTACCGGCTGATGCTTGATGCTACTTCTGTAAATCCGAAGTTTCCATTTCAGGTGTGGAGTTTGAGACCTTGTGACCGTGGCATGCTGGGAAAAGGAGTTTCAGTAGGGACTTTTTTCTGCACTAGTTGTTGGAACAAGGGAGAAGAGCTACCTGTTGTGTGCTTAAAGAACTTGAATCCTATGCTACCTGCAATGCCATGCCTCCACCAAATACATGCACTTATACAGCACTATGGTCCTACTGTTTTCTTTCATCCTGAGGAAGTTTACTTGCCTTCTTCTGTTGATTGGTTTTTCAGTAACGGAGCCTTGCTGTACAGAAAGGGCGTGAATACAGGAGAGGCCATTGATGCTGCTGGCTCAAATTTGCCAGGTGGGGGAACTAATGATGGGGAGTTTTGGATAGATTTGCCAAGTGATGAAAGAAGGGATTTTGTCAAACATGGGGACTTGAATAGCGCTAAGCTTTATGTTCATGTGAAGCCTGCTTTTGGTGGAACTTTTACTGATATTGCTATGTGGGTGTTTTGCCCTTTCAATGGACCCTCCACTCTGAAAATTGGACTTAGAAGTAGGGCTTTTAACAAGGTCGGAGAGCATGTTTGTGACTGGGAGCATTTTACACTTCGTGTATGCAATTTCTCTGGAGAGTTGTGGAGTATATATTTCTCACAGCACAGTGGTGGTAAATGGGTGGATGCCTATGAATTGGAGTATATTAGTGGTAATAAAGCTATTGTCTACTCATCAAAAAATGGACATGCAAGTTACCCCCACCCTGGAACATATATCCAAGGGTCTTCAAAATTTGGGATTGGTATTAGGAATGATGCTGCACGTAGTAATTTGTACGTGGATTCCAGCGTTCAATACGAGATTGTTGCAGCTGAGTATCTAGGAGATGCTGTCACAGAGCCTCAGTGGTTGCAGTTTATGAGACAGTGGGGTCCTAAAGTTGTTTATGATTCAAAAACTGAGTTAGATAGGATAATAAACTCTCTACCTCGGGGGCTTCGAAATTCATTTGTTTACCTGATTAAAAAGCTTCCAGTGGAGCTGTATGGTGAGGAAGGTCCAACAGGGCCAAAAGAGAAAAATAACTGGATAGGAGATGAAAGATGGTGAACTTGTATGAAGCTCAATATACGCATGAAACGAATTGGTCACATCGGCAAGTTTTTTTTCTGGGCCAGAATGTTGTAACTGTATGTTGTTGTTCGTACATAGAGGAAGAGAAAAGTTATATACATATATACACTTGTACTATAGTTTTGGGTGGGACTTCTGTTATTAGTCTTGGATTTGGAGAAGATAGAAAGTTCAAAATTAGGATTTGTTGTGTGGGCATGTGTGTTACATGAGAGGTGTTTGTACTGACAGTGTCTGATGTCCTGCAGTATTCTGTTATCCATACCAAAAAATAATTTGGCATGAGTGCAGACGATTGAATGAAAATTATTGCACTTTGCTTGTGTTTCGTGCATGTCAAATAAAAATAGATAAATAAATAGCACTACGATCAAGTCCAGACTAAAATATTGCTTAATAGAAATGTGATGAATGTGAATGATTTCCAAAGGTAAAGAATAGGGTTACATTAGTTAGTTAAACCAAAAAAGGTTGCTTCAAGAAATGTGCTCTCGTTGAGAGTCGAACTCAAGACCTCCCGCTTACTAAACGGGTGCTCTAACCAACTGAGCTACGAGAGCTGCTTGTTTACGTTGCTAAATGTTAAATATATATTGCATTGTGTTTATTCTTGGCACGCCTACATCCTAAACAATAAGAAACAAATTTTCGGGAATTATGTAAATTAGAATTTATGATACTTGATATTTATTTGTTGATTTATTACTATCAATCTTGTTCAATTTAAGGAAAATATTATGTAGATGTCTGTTATCTGTTACTCGTATTTAATTTGGCCTTCGAAGATTATCTATAATTTTGATACATTAAAATTCACTATTTCTAAATGTCATTTTGAATTTGATTTTAATACACGATTCTCAAAAAAGATAAAAAAAAAAAAAACAATTCACTATTCTGAATTTTATTTCATATTGTTAACACTGATTATCTCATTAAATCCGTCTTATAGTGTTGAATATGGATGTAACAATTATGAAGGGAAGCAAACCATAATGTATCAAAGAAGGAAATATTTGGCATCAATAAAAATGTGTTCCATCTAATTAGAGAACGAAAGTATAGGTTTATGTTACAGATTTAAAGACAAAATAATTCATTTGAAACATTTATACATATATTCTCTTACTGTACACAATCAAGCAAGAAAAATAAAATATTTATTTTCTTTCATTTTCATCTTTATCAAGCAAACTTAAAAGACATCTTAATTTCTAATTATTTTTTTAATTTCTTATACTTTTTTTAGAGTCCTCTTACTTTCTTTTCCTCATAAAGCAAACATGACTTTCTTAACAATTATCATTTAGAAGTCAAGTTCCACAAGGCTTGAATTATTGTCATAAAAAATGGTAAAATCAGTACAATATTATATCTTAACCTTTCACACCAGAACAATCTGAAGCAGACCATGAAACTAATGTATTACATTATCAGTAAATATTTGTATAAGAACATAAATTGTAGGAAAAACCGAAGAAATAGCATACCATTAGATAATATCACAAGCCTAATATTTGAGACCGTCTGTTGATATCTGGACACATCCTTGATTTATTAGGGATGAAGATTTAACATTAATCATTGATCTAGAGTGAGCAACTCATTTCAGAGAATCCAAATCTTAATACTTCTATGATATCAACTAACGACAAGTTCTCAGCCACACAACAAAGGAAAACAAGGGAAGGATTAGGGTAAATCATGCCAAAATGAATAAAAACATACATGCCCACCATAAACAGGGAAGGGGCATCAATCTGAAAATAGAATTCGTGAGATTCAAATTAGTTTTCATTATTCATGCTCAAACTTCTATACACTGTGCAAAGTCTTATCACCTTCAAAGTCAAAGCACCTATCTACTTCATCAGGAATAGATAGAGGTAAGCTAATGCAACCCAAAAAATTTGATTACTTCTTTACAACATCCTTGAATGAAACTGACCTTACACGTTGCTCAATGGCAAAGGCTAAAACACCTGCACTATACAATACCCATAATGATGGAATGGTAAAAAGGAAGGTAACTCATTTATGAAAATTGAACAGTAAGATAGTTGAAACCTAGATTAGAAGGATGAGGTTCCTATTGAAGAGAACCCAGCAGCTTTTCTTTCCTTCAGAGTTGATGCCAACCAGTCCAAGCCCTCATAAAGGCCATCTCCTTTAAGTGCACAAGTGCCTTGTATGTGCCATTTTCTATTCTTTAGATCAAAAAGACCTAGGCCTTCACATACTTCCATTGGCGTCATCGCTCCTCTCTACAAAAGAAAAATATATACATATTAAGGCAAAACTCAACTTGTTGGACTAGAGTACTTCGTTAAGGAGTAAAAGTCTGCTATTTACAAGATATAAAAGATTAATAATTTCGTACAGCATGTAATAAACCACAGAGAACAAAACAATTCCAAAATTTCATTATTGACACCTTCTTTCTTGGTCTCGATTTCTAGCAAAAACATTTTTATCAATACCACAAGTTAATTTCAGCCATCAACTTGGTACATATCTAGCAAGCAAGATATTTTCAACCCAATCATACCCCCATCAAACAATCAATCAGCGCAAGTTAAACACGAGCCTACAATTGGCACGGATTGAAAGCATTATCCCCTCCTAATAGCGGAAGAAGTAAAACAGATATGGCTCCAAATATTATTGCAAAAGGATGAGTTGAATTTTATACCTAGATGAAACTAAAGTTGTTTTCTGGTCCGGGCAGGCTATTTGGAGTATGGATTTATAGCTCTTAGACCAAACGGTTTACTTCTGGTCATCTATAGAGATGTTGTATTATGTCTCTACCTGGTCTAGTTCTACCATTTGCTGAAATTTAATCAGGAGGGACAGGATCAGCAAGGACCATACTCCTAACCATCTTCTCAAAGAGGCTCTAATGCCATCACCCCAAAAGTTATATGAGCACATTCGACTTATATGTTCTAGTTTGAGAAAGAGTGTTATAAGTACAAAATTAAGCTGCAAATATTTTCTAATCAGGAATATAAATTGTATATGTATTATTAGGAAAGTTTTTATTTATTCCCATATCATATCTTCATTATAGAGGATATCAAATTTCCTCTATTTATTGTATTGGTTTCCTTTCTTGAGTATAAATAAAACACTTGTACTGCCTCAAAAACATACCGTTTCAATTTAATGTCTCTCTATTTCCTAAAGTTTAACATCTGAGAAGTATTATTATATTCACCTAGTGGGATAAGGCTTTTTTGTAGTTATTGCTGTTCTACACAAGATTTAAGATAGCAGTAACATTTCAGAGACCTCCTAACTAATATCATGCAATTGTAATCGTTTCAATGAATTGATTAATACAAAACTTAACAAGAAATATGTATCAGTACATTTTAAACAAACTAAAATAGTAGAAATTCTGACGTCCTCTTGGTGTATTCAGTAAACAATGTCAACCAATTACAAGTTTTGGCTGCTGTGCAATCTCCAGTCACATAGATAACCTTAATGGCAGCATGTGCAACTGAAAACACATAAAAAGGTAACAAAGACATACCATATCCTGTTTGTTGGCAAACACCAATATGACACTATTGAGCATAAATGGATCATTTATGATCGTCTGCAAGTAATCCATGAATCAATTCAAAGTTTGACCAAAATGACATACAAAGACAATTATGAAAGTGAAATTCATTTTATCACCTGAAATTCCTGCTTTGCCTTACCAATTCTCTCACGGTCCAGACTATCAACAACATAGATCTGCATTAATGATCACATCAACAAAAGTATCAACCTTGCTACTATATGCCAGTATAAACCTTTCGTTCCAGACCTACTGGACTGATTAATGATGTTGAAAGAAGGAAATTTTCACAAAACAACCAGCTTAACGTAAATTTTGTTTTCACTGAGATAAAAGCATGAAAATTAATTCTCACCAGGCCATCTGTGTTATTAAAGTAGTGCCTCCAAAGTGGCCTTAGTTTCTCTTGTCCCCCGACGTCCCAAACCGTGAAAATAACATTCTTATACTGAACTTTCTCCACATTGAAACCTGCAAGACAATATAAGTTTATAAACCTAGAGAAACAATATATAGATCTATTTGCTAGCCGTAATTAACAAGCCATGTCAATACCATACAGACATTTAACAAATGTCACTAAAAAAACTATTAACATGTCCATCTTTAGAGTTTGACGCAATTTATGAGGATGCAACTATTGAAATCATAAACCACTGGAGCTAGAAAATTTAGAAAAAGCAAATATTGAGTAGAGACAGAAGGAAGGTTAGAAGAATGATTGTTAACAATAACTGCCAGAGTATGTCAACTCTTCATACCTGCAAATTTGTTGGAAACTTGCACCAGATGTGATCACCTCTTGACTACGTTAGCTGCACCCTCTTCGGGGGTTGTCTTAGTTATAATTTCAAGGGTGGTGGTTTAATCTTACATTGACTAGTAATATAACTAAAATAGAATATACAAGCGGAGTACAAATCTTAATTTATAAGATGTTTAGTAGGGTTGAGTTAAGCTCTAAATTTATAAAGCTCTAATTTATAAGATGTTTAGTGGGTGTATAGCGATCAAACAGAATTGCATGAGCTCCAGTGGACACGTCAGTCAGCTGCTTCAATCAAATGAAGATAACTTTGCACCATATCAAAACTATCCATTAATTATTAATCACCAAAATCCTTTTTATTTTCATGTACTTTTGTTCCACTTTAAGGATATAGGCAATAGAATATTTTCACTGACAGCACTTTTATAATCATGCTGTCACTGATAAAAAAAAACAGTTTGTTGTTATGAAAATGCACAGCAATTTGTGACTTTTACCCTCTGTCAGAAAAGAAAAAACCACAGCAATTTATTTCCAGCTCTAGCTTTTGTTCAACTAAGTTAGTTGAAACTCCAAACACGATTGCATGTATAAGTCTGTATTGATTCACTTCATTTGTACTCATTGATAGTAGATATTTTTTTGTCTGAGAGGGGAAATTCTCTTTTCATCAAAACAAACTTATTCCTACAAAACCCAGCTCTATTGTAAAAAAAGCTTCGCCAGTCAACACAAAGTCAAAGGAACAAAAACATACAGCTCTGCTAAAACTCAAATTTACGCAATCAAAGAACCAAAACAAAGCAGATAACCAAGCAAGAGAGATTTAAGGAAGAACAAGTATGCGTTGGGATCTTGCAAATAAAAAAAAACACTAAAAATTATAAAATTAGACCCAATCAATCCACCAACCAATTGTAGGAACAGTGGATAAAACTTCTCCTATGTGAAGCTTGTAAAGTATAGTTGTTTTGCCAGCAGCATCAAGACCAAGCATCACAACCTGAACAACCGGATCAGCGAAAGAACAAATAATTGAGTTTAGAAATTAACATTTAACAAGAACAAGAAGAATAAACAAAAAGGGTTCTTAGAACTTACCCTCATGTCGGCGTTGCCGAAGAAGGTGTCGAAGAGCTTCCGAAAAGCTTGACCCATGCTGGTGCTTGTGTGTGAGTATCTGAGATTGTGAAAGCTGCAAGATTTCAATTTGGGTTTTGGTCGATTTTGCAAATTGAGCTGAGAATGAAAGAAAATTTCTGTCAACTCTGAAGAATCAAACCAATTTTTCTGCCTTTGGCTTTTTCCTTCCTTCCAAGAACTTTCTCCCTATGTAAGCACCAACAAACAACCAAACCTCATTTTGAATTGAAATTGAAATTTGAAACAAAAACAAATATACTACACTATTTTGTTTATATTTAAACTAAAAAACATTTTCATGAATTGTAATGACATTCATTAGTAATTTATACCATATATACAAAAAGTTTTTGATTGAGCTTTTTTATCGTTTATTTTTATTATAACATCACGCATTGTAAAATTACTACTTCATGTACTCACTAAATTAAAAAAATGGATGCTACATTTCTGGACAGTAAAATAGTATTCTGTTCGATTTATTCTATAATAATAATAATAATAATAATAATAACCAAGATTATAGCAAACTGTGTAACTAAAATAAATATGATCATAACATAAAAAAATAAATTAAAATTTAAATGGGATAAAAAAATACAAATACCATGTTTAAAATTAAATTATTATTTAACAAATGAGTTTATTTTTTTTGTCTTGTTAGGATTCTAGAGATGGTGACGCTGTGAATATTATTAATTCCGCTGTGAGTGGTCTTCAATACGTGTAAATATATGTGTTTAAGCAGTGTCTTAACCCACTATTGCCTTTGAAACTAACGCATCAATATATAAGATAATTTCTTTAATAGTTATTTCTATCCTGAAATTATACTAAGAAATTTCAAAGAATAATTGCTTTTTTCAAAAACAAATATATTTTGTGATAAAATATATTATCTTTTGACTCTTTTTTCTCTACTTTCTTTTTTTCTTGTTTTCTATCTGGATTCTTTTCTCGTCTCTCTGTTATCCTTTTTTCTCTCGTTTTCTCCTTCCTCCTTTATTTATATTTTTGATTATTAAATAATTTTATTTCTAATTATTAAATACTTAAAATTAATCAAAATTTATTTTCACGGTGTTAATATTACAATTTTAAATATATATTTCAATTTATCGTTTTATATATAGTAGAAAGTAAGTTTCATGTCCAAACTAAATGTTTGAAATTTAAATCAATCTATATAAATAAAGTATAAAAAAAAATGAAAAAGAAAAATCAAAATCAGCCCAAACACACCTTACTCGTCATTATCCCGTGAAAATCATTTATCCAGTAATATATACGGCCATTTGTATTATTAGTTTTTACTTTAATAATTACTCTCCAAACAAAAGTCAAATTTTTTTCCATTTTTATGTTTTGTGATAATTTTTCAAATCATATGAAAACTAAAAAAGTTCAGAAATTTTATTATGATAAGAAACTATTTACTTTTCATCAATTAATTATTTTTAAATATAATTATCTTATTTAATTGTAAATAAATATGAAATAACCGTTTTCTAAAAAATTCTGAAATTATTCTAACCTGAAGCATACAATTGATTCCAATATATCGTAAATAAATTGCGAAAGTAAGATATTAAACTTAATTATGAAATAAGATAAGTTGTAATTTTATTTACATAAAAGAAAGTTTGTATATAAAATATAGATGTTTTTTCTTTATTTCATTCAAAAAATTGTTTTTTAAAATTCATATTCTCTAAACTGTTTTAAGTTTAGGTAACAATCAAGAGATTGTGGTGTTACATATTGCAGTGTGGGGGAAGTAGCAAGAATGAGAGTAACCAATGGGAGCAACATTGAAAAATCAAAATTATGATTTTGATAAATTGTTTAATTCAGGGATGGAAAAATGGTGAAGTTATCATAATTTTGCATGAGGGGTTGATATTTTTAATGTTTTAGTCTAATGGCACATTTATGTAATTAAAAATTGAAATAAAAAATAATTTAAAATATTGACTTATTTGTATTATATTACATTAATGATGTAGTATGTAGTAATTTAAATTATTAACATTTTTTTTAATTAAGTTTTGATTATTAATTATAATAGAGTAATTTGATATGTAAATATACTAATTTTTTTTAACTTATAAAATCAGAGAATTAATTAATCGATTAAACACTTAGAAAATTTGTATGATTAATGTATTTATAATTAATATATATATATATATATATATATATATATATTTATATATATATATATATATATATATATATATATATATAATAAAAAATAACAAAATCATAAAATAAAATAAAGATGTGACATGTTTGGCGCATTTTGTTATTCTTAATTTAATTTTCATTTTTTTTCTCTCTGGGTGGTTTTTTTAAAAGGGTGTTAAATGATATAGGAATTGATATTTGATAGTTTACTTGGAGCTTTGTTCGATGTATAGTAGGTTTGACAAAAAGAAGTTTTAGCTAGTAAGTATGTTACCTTAAAGTCAGGAAAATTAATATTTACATTTAATAATAAAATGATTGTTTAAATGTGTGAAGTATATAATAATTATGTTATTATGTATATAGAAGTTGAAATATACATATTTTTACTTATGTGTTTAGATGTAATAAGAAGTATTTATGATATTGGTAATTTTTTTGGATATGAATATCAATATTGTTGATGCATTGAATGAATTCAAGTATAGTTTGGATGTTATTCAAGTTGTTATTTTTTTATTATATAAAATATGATTCTTTCATGTTAAATATCACACTTAGAATTCAAACATATCCAAATGATTTGTAATGATTATCTTTATTATAAGAGTGAAAATGTTAACTAAATGCTTGTAACTTGAATAAGTGACATACTGAGACAACTTTCTCTTTATTAAAAATGATGACATTTGAGTTATATGTTAGTTGTTGGTATTACAAAAATTTAAAAATTTTAAAGATCATACAACTACACTAGGATGCTTAAATGTTAGTCAACCAATGAGTTTTGTGTTTCTAAAACTTGTTTGAAGTGATTTAATATACATATTTTTTAAGTAATATATGTTCAAACGAGAACGTGAGGCGATTGAGCGAGGAAGAGATATAACATAATTCTTATCTCATATTGCTTAAGCATCATGAGATCACTTAAGCAAAGAAATCTTTACTTCAATATAAAAGATCAAGTTATTTAAGTAAGAGGAGTTCGCTCAAGTGAAACTTATCTATGTTGATAAATCACTATGTTATGAGACATGTTTGATAAAATGTATATAAATATAAATGATTTGATAAATTATGTGTGTAATATATATATTACTATCTATGTCATATATAACTTTTTTATTGATGTTTTACTCTTTTATGAATGTATATGATGAGATATATCTAAAATTATATTAGATGTATAAGGTTTAAATATTAAATATGTGTATTTACTAAATAAAAGAGATATTATAACTTTATTATTACTTATGTGATATGTAAATTAAGATATTAGATAGTGAAAAAATTAAAAAATATCTTACATCTAATTAACATAATAAATTAAAATCGATTTTTACTAAAGATGTTTCAAAAAGTCACATTTCAATCTCAAATGAGATGTGTTGAATTTCATACTTGTATTTTAGATTGAAAATATAAATATCTTAATTTATTTATTGAGATCGTAAAGTAGTATTTCTTATATCTGTATATTATAATGTATGTATAAAAACTTATGTAGTAAATCGAGGTGTTATAAAAAAGTATTTGTAATGTATACAATAAATGAGACGTGACACTTGAAATCTTAGGATACAAGATCATGGCTCCAAAATTTTGGGTAAATAAACTTGTAAAAGAACGTAAGTTTGGATGTAGGTTTTATTTTATTTCAAACAATTGATTAAATCAACCAAAAAGTGAAGATTTAGAAAATCATTTATGAAAACATTTCACATTCTTTTACGAAAAATGATTTTTTTTATCGGCATTGATAACAGATTAAAATTAAAATATTTTCTCAATCCAGAAAACCCTATTTATTTTGTCGCTTCCTACGATAACCTTGAAAAGCAAATTCCATTAAAGCAAATATTTTCTTTAAATTGAGTTCAGATTTTGTACTTTTAAAATAAATATTAGATTGTCAATTAAATAAAAAATACGAACTTTTAAAACTATACTGTATAAAAAAAAAAAAAAAAAAAGAACTTTTAAAACTATACTGTAAAAAAAAAAAAAAAAAAACTAACCGTACAATCTGATTAAACGACCGGTGGTGGTGCTCAACGAGTGCTACTAATTACAATGGCTGAACAGGAATTGGCACCCACGACTCTAACAACTAAAGGTGTAACAAATATCTTTACATGCAAAAGCATTGAAACCACCTTGTTCCACCACAATTCAGGTTGTACGTTTACCCTAGCATGACTTTCAATTCCACCATTAGATTTTCCTGCTACTTTCAACAGCATACAAGCAAAAAGACTAGACATTGGACGTAAGCTCAACTTTTCTTTCAACTGGAAGGACGGGGGCAAGTGATCTACAACAATAATAATAATAATAATAATATCATGAAAACCATATATTAATGCCATCATGGTTACATCAATTTCCCTAAAACTAATAGGTGGAAAAAAAAATACAAAATATTCAACCAAAAGGATTTTTCTGCACAAAACGTCAGAGGTTACGTCACACCTAAGGAGTCATCAATACTTAAAATTGACTGATCCATCCTGTGATTCTATGGAAAGCTGCCTTAATGAATACCTCCCAAATGAGTACTATCATATCCTAAATTAGCAACTGCGTAATCTGACACTAACCCGATAGACAGGGCAGTATCCCAACTAGCCAAACCTCTGAAACCAGGAACCAGTCCCAACATGATACATTGGGAAAGCAGGAAAACAAGATTTTAGAGAGGAAAATGCTGCATGTGTTCGCAAACCGTCCGGTATTTGATTGAATCAAGGCGCCTGTGACACAAGTCAGAAAGCCCGGTGTGATGTGTTAACTTCCGTATTTTAGATAACCTACTACGAGTCAACCATTTCATCTTGCAACTCGCTCGGGGCAACAAGTCCTGGAATAGAAAGCATTCTTTGTCGTTCCCTCTGTCTCTGAGCTGCAGCCTCTTCAGCATAAAGATCTTTGTTATCCTGCGGTAGAGGGAGACAATTAACAAACCTTAGTAGTTGCACAAATACACTAGAAACATAAGTCTAACACATAAAGATACACTTGTAGCGTCAAATAATCTAAGGGATGCAAACCAAAATAACAACCACCCACATTAAGAAATTAGAAGTTACGGAATCAATGAAGTTACGTATTGAAAAGACTGGGATTTTTTTAGGTCATTTACCAAACAGATGCTTTTAACGAGAGAAGAGAATAATTATTTTAAACAAAATAGTTTTCTTTCAGCTGTTTTTTCAGCTGGTATAAGGTTTAAAAGGTGAAAAGTTTGATTTCAAGAAATTTAAAAAGGAAAATGCGCAAAAGCTTGCAGAAATTTAAACAACTATCACCTGTACCAGCTTAGTTTAGCAAAAAAATGATGCAGTAGTCAATATTCTATTGGCACAAGTTCAAACTTCCCAATTGTGGTGCTGGTGAAATTAGGTAAAACAAACAGTACTACATATAAAGCATTACCTGAGCTGAAAATTCTTTTGACTGTACAAGAAAATCTCGAATGTGAGTTTTAAATATGCCAATGTCATTTGTCGACTCAAAAAGTCCATTAACAAATTGAGTAACCTGCAAATTTATTGTAATTAGTCTTCTATTCGGGCAAAGGGTTTATAATATTAGTTGTTTCTCCTCAATTACCTCTGAAGCAGTCATGTTCGGAAATGAAGTGCTTAAAAGTTTTATTGTGATCTCACGTACAAAAGCTGCATTACTTGGGTAAGGATAAGGATTTGTAGCAACATCCCAAAGAGGCTCGGTTAGGGAACCAGAGTCAGCCTGATAAATGTCAAACTGTTATAGCAAATTTTCACTGACTAATGAAACAAAAATCAAAGTTCGATTTTGAAACTGTACCAGACAGAACAAATGCTGAAGCACCAAGACATGTAACTTGAACCCAGGCTTATGAAAAGTGTCTGTCAAGACAGCAAATATCTCTTGCTCAATTGTCAAAAAGTACGTCCTATAAAACTGATTACAGAACTCTGATACCTGTTTAATATATGCAAACAAACATTAAACATAAAAATCTCTTAGAAAAATGAGGATAAAGTTGAGAGAGGATCAGAATCATCCAGAACAGGAAAGTGAGGGACAATAACAAACAAGAAAAAATATGAAAAATAAAAGGCCAGTTTGTTTGAAAAGTGTTTTTTTTTTTTTTAATAAAATATGTAAATTTCTACTTCTTTATGTCTAATTTGTTTATTTCATAAGCAGTTTTCAGGTTTTTTTAAGGAAACTTGGGACAGTTTGTTTAGCTTAAAATAAGTGTTCTAGAAATAAGCACTTTTAAAAATAATCACTTATTTTAAAAGTAGATAGGATTTGCTTATTATTAAAACAAGCAGGTCAGACAAGCACAAAATGAGCAGAATTGCGTATTTTATTCAACAGGAACTTCTTAGAAAAAAAAAAAGCACAAAAAACACAGTCCTTCATCTGCTACTGAAATAAGTTATTTTTCTTAAAATTGCTTATTTTAGAAACATGTATTTTAAGTATGAACAAATTGTTTCACAGCTTTGGAAATGAAGTGAGATATGGATTAAATAATATACAAAGACCACACCTGAAACTTCTTTAGCATCTCAAACAAGAGGTTTAGCCCAGTCTCAGCAATATTCCTTTCTGTATGCCGAAATGCCCATATTATTGAATCCATAACAAGCTTCAGTTGCTGAAACAGATTACAAACAATCAGACTACAAAAAATAAATTTGGAAGAACAGTCACTGTCAACTTTAAACAAGATTAAATAAACTGCCGCACAATTGTTTTAGCATAGGCAGAGTACTAGGAAAGAAACACCACCTGACTAGACAAGCAGATCAAAGCAGGGAAACAATGAGTAGCTATGGCACGCAGTAATGAGAAGAACTTTAGCCGATGCTCTGGGTAGTCTTCAAAATTCTTTGTAATCATCTGTGTAACAGAATAAAAGAATAATTACAAATCAGTTGATATTTAGGTGCAGATATCCAATAATTATACACCATCAAAATTGATAGAATATAACTGATAATGAATCAAAAACAAAACTTCTAAACCATGTCAAACAGTTTCTGTAAAATTAAGCATAGACTAACAAAAACCAGACCAGAAAAAAGCTTATTCAACTAGGGAATATAAATGTGGGTTGCCATGCTGGAAGTCAACGTAAGGGAATTATGATCATCTATGGCCTTCACATCCTAGACAATTACCTCCAGTGTGCACTGAAAAACAGCTTCAAATATGCGTGGGACATCTTCAACCATCGCAGCTTTATATCTGCAGAGTATATGAGAGAGAGAGATCTGAGTAATACATACAGCTTGTAATTAAAATAGCAAACATTTAGCATTCTCTTCCCACAAGCTTATTTTGGCTGAGGGTGGACATTAGATACTAAAGAATAATATAATGTAGAATCTCGAGTGTTAAAGCTCAATAAATCAACTAACAAAAAAAGATAAAAACTGACGTACTTGTTTATAATTGTGGCAAAAAGTGTCAAGACCTCTGATTCTCTTGCATCAGGCACATTCCTAGCATAATCTCCAAGAACAGGATCCATCATTGGTGACACAAAATGTTTAGCAATTTGTGGTTGATCCTCAGCCTTGTCCAAGAATGTATCAACAAGTTTAAGTGTTTCTCTCTTAACCGAACTGCATAAATAACAACACTCAAGGTTAACAGTAATCTTGTTAGTACAAACTCAATGTAATATCAATCAAACCCACCGTAGAAGTTTCACATAGGATGTTTTAGAAGCAAAAGGTCCACCCTCAGCAATACTTTTCGATATAAGCTCACTATACATTCTGTTGCAGGTAAAACATATTATTCATTATTAATGGGAGAATAAAAGAATCTAATGTATATATTTGTTGCAAAAAACAAGAATCCATGCCAAAATAATATAAAGACGTTTCAGTCAACAGAATATACCGGTACACGTTCAACATGTCCAAAAAAATCAATGTGATCTGTGGCAGGAAATATGTTCCTAGAGAAGATGCAACACTTGTATTTGTCTGCAATATAGAAGAAACTCAAATCACGAGGGGAAAACCAAACAAAAGCCATACACTATGGACTTGACAGAGATATTAAGGGTTAGATAATGTAATACATAACTATGAAAGTGTTTTTGCCTAACAGGTTGAGCCATTTGGAATAATAGGTTCGTGATACGATATTGGAAGGAAACCTACATTACGTTAGCAAGTGGTCAAGAGTTCATTCCTTGCTTCCCCATTCTTGTAGTAAAAAATTGAATTTTAACAAAAGGTAAGAAAGCTAGCGCATTGTTCATGATCATAATAAGACCAAAAGGCTTATGCTTTCATGCAGGGACATGCATGTTAGAGAAGTAATATAAACCATTAATGTGTATCCACCAAACAGCTTATACTTTCAAAATAATTGTTATATTTCTAATAATTTCACATCAATGCATGGTAGAAACTTAATAAAAGAAAAGGTGTTCAAATACTGCGTAATTATCAAAGAACTAGCAAGGTACAACATTCTAGTATAATGATTCCTATTGTAATGCTCGGTACCAAAGTAATTTGATGTATTTTTTTATGCAAATTTAGCTTATTGAGAAGGTTGCCCTATTTCAAGGTAAGGTTAATCCACAAGTTTCACCAAAGGCTTATGGCTGTACTTATAATAAGCTACTCATGAAGGTCAAACACCAGTAGCAGGAATTAAACCAAAAAATATACACAACTGCCAATAATGCACACATGAAGAGTAGAGAATACAATATTTCTATTATGTTCATTTACTAATAATGGAATGAACAAAATGTAAGATACGAAGAAACAATTCATCCCTTGATAAAGGGCAAAGACGTGTGTAGGAAATTTTAAATTTGGAAATAAAACATTAAAAACAAATTAATCAAAGAACTTATTTACAGATGACAAGAAAGAACAAATTAATTTCCACTTCAAAAGCCTTCCAAGCATGCAAAGTGGAATTTTAAAAAAATATACCGTAGAATCACAAAAATTACTATAAAGTTATACCTGTAATATATTAAGAACATTTCGGATCACATCTTGATCCTTCAGAAAATCAACATTTTGATGTGCCTTCCCAATAATTTCGATCCATCTCTGCAGAAGAATGGAGCAGGATGAGAATTCATGCATGTAAATAACATAAACAGATAAAGGAAATAATGTGGCTTCTTAATCAAGCTGATAACCTGATTCGGTAGCACCATTAACTTTTGAAGATATTCATCTCTCTTCTGGACATCAGACTCTGCTTGAATCATGTGACCAACCTACAATATTATAATAACACTTAAAAATATGCACACGCAAATATAAGCATATAACATAAGACTATCAATGAACTTAAAGAGAAAAATGGATACAGATTCATAGAACGAGTGTATTTGATGCGGTTCAAGATCTGCAATTGTATTTGGAAGTGTAGTAAGAAGTTCAGAAACAAATGGCCCATTTTCACCAACCTAACATAATAACGAACATCATGATTATTATGTATACGGAAACGGAATATACTTGCTTTTGGGAGGATGGAAAAGGAATGAAATGTTACCTGGGTGATTACAAATTTACGCTTGCACTTCTGAACTATTTTCAAAAATGTATCGCAGGCCATATCCTAAAATAAGTTAAACATGAACAAAATTATGCAAAAATGAATTCGGAACAGCAAAAATATTCTACATGTAAACAAATGTCTTGATCATTGAAGAATGAAATACTAGTTAAAAAGAAAAATGAAATAAGCTAGATGAAGGGCAAAACACAAAACAAGGTATATGAGGATCAGAATATCAAATTGCACATTGAGTTAAATACACTATAATCAAATTTTAAGAGAAAAAAGAGAATAGGAACTAAAGTGGAATATTAAAACTAAAGAATCTAATACTGGTTTTTTAAGAAAATATAAAATTTATTCTTAGATGGTTTATATAGGTTACTGACAGTAGTGTTGAAAGTTTATGATATAATTTTAGGCACATCATATTAAATTATTAAATATGTTTGTAATGGGGTTTAAGACTCTGGACAGCAAATTCTGTTTTATTGTGTTCTGTGAGATTTAATATTTCTCTTCTCCAGACTCCAATATATATTGATGTTGTATAAATTTCAACTTTAAGTCATTTGAGATAAACAAAACTTCTAACATGAGAAAGACACGCATAGCCTAGGTTTATTCCAAACAAGTCATGCAAATATCATCAGAGATGACTAACATCTGACAGAAAACATAAAAAACGAAAATCAAAACCTGAACTCCAGGATGTGTCTCGTGCATAAACTCAAACAACTTATTCACAACAGTTTTGAGAAACTTCCAATGAGCTCTTAAAAACCGTGGATACTGCCCCACAACATACCTGTCAGAAGAAGAAACTGCACATTATTCAACACAGAAAACGCATCATTAGAAACAAAGAGCAAATGAATTCACAAGGATCACTTACATGATATTACTTGCAATAACAGCTTTATTATCCTTTCCTTTTGTGATTTCACATAGGTTTAATAAATCACGAATGACCATAACCAAAAATCTGTTTTCCTGCCACAGAACCAAGATGTGAGTTTTAATTTATTTTTCTCGAAATAACACAGCCAATAAAAGAATCCACAAGAAAACAAAAAGATATTTGCTAGGATACATATGTAATCTAGCCCATTGGGCCTGCGCACTGTAATGGTCAGAGTACCTGCGCAGGAGTAATGGTCAGAGTACCTGCGCAGGAGTCAATTCTCCTAGACTAGAAAATCCAGCTGGCTGCTAGCTTAATCAGCTAGATACAGCTATTAGGACTCAGTTGAGTTTTAGTTAGCTGTCACATCTGTTTGCAACTGTACTGTAAAAATATCAATATCTGTAATTTTCTAATTTCATATCAGAATAAAAACAATAATTTAGGAATTATTTCTCAGTCAAATTATTCACACTATGAATACAACTAACATTACGCAGTAGGAAAATTGTTATACGTGCATCAATTCAAGAAAAAGAACAGAATAAAGCAACATTGAGGATGCAAATATATTTACATTTAGGATATAGCAGTTTAGACTCCACATTACAAAGCCAAAATTGATGCTGATATGTACCAAAAAGTATGTTATACAAGCATCAATTCAATAAAAGGGACAGAGTAAAGCAACATTGAGGATGCAAATATAATTATATTTAGGATATAGCAGTTTAGACTCCATATTACAAAGCCAAAATTCATGTTGATATATACCTTGGGATATATTCTAAGAGAAAATGGGTTTATATGGCTCTAGTCCTGTTACAATGTTTGTCAAACTCATAAACTCGAGTGAAGAAGCATCAACAAGTTGAAATCAACTGTGATTTTTTTGCCTCCAATGACCTTGTTATGACAATGATTTACCACGACTCACATGATTTGAAGAAATTAACTCCTTTTTAAAATGTTTTAACTTTAATAACTTATGTTTTTATGAGTCACTTTTGCCGTATGTTTAATTATTGTGATTTGCTATTTTACTACATTATTTGAATTACTGTTGTGTAAATAGTATCGTCTTAAGCCAATATGCCATTAATAAGCTTTTAAATAATATTCTTTTTCCATTATGCAAGTAAACTCCCAAGAGTTTCCGGGCGAATTCCACTAGACAAATTTAGGGAAGCTACGCAAGTTTGTGTAAACGCTATAGGATTGTAGCTATCAATATTGACTTGGGGCTCTGCCTTGCATCTCTTCCAGCATTGTATTTCACCCAGAACCCTTTCTCCCAGACCCACATCTCTGTTACTTCTCAATGAAGAGCGGTTCTTGTCTCATTTTGTGCCCTATGTTATTTTATATTCCCTAATATTAATGAGTTGGATTCTATTAGTCTATTCGAGATATCTTCCCCACTGGGTGTTCTATTATACTCTTTGGTTTTTATGTTATATTCACTGTTATTTTTTCATGCTTACAAACAAACATTTAAAATTGGAACTGAATTTTTATTATATTAATAGTTATTTATAGTATCATTTATCATACTATGAATTAAAAAAGTATTTTTGGTAGGACCGTAAACTTTGGATCTTTCAACCTTCAGCCACTCTTGTAGGATTACGTTTTAACAACAATAATGGATATTGGGTTGTTCACAATACCTGCTCTTCCATCATGGAACCAGATATAGATCCTATCGCCCAGCACAGTGTGTTCAAATTGTTCCACGTCCAGTCCTCACCACTAAGTTGTTTACTTAACTTTCTCAGCATCTGCACGTTACAATATAAAAGTCCACTGCTTCAAATTCTGATATTTATATAGGGACAAAAATGCATCAATTTCTTGATTGCAAGTCAGTATATGAAAATAGCATATCCATACAGCATTGCTAAATCCTTGGGTTAATGAAGCACAGTTTTTTTTTGCGCATGTACAATAGCATCATTGAAGTTTAAACCTAACACCTCGTGCAAACTGCCCACACCCCCAACCACTTGGCCAACCTTAATCGGTTTTAAAGTTGAACTTCTTATTATCTGTGAACAAACACCAAATATAAATAGCCATCCTAGTTTTACCCCTGGATGAAAAGAAAACCAGTTCATATTTGAAAAAAATAAAAAAAATACAAACTTCCTCATAATATAAATTTGAGATAGATAAGCCCAGGATTAATGTTTTATCTCACTTCAAAACAAAAGAGATCCACGATTTCTAATTCACATACCTGCTTTTCAGTATCATCATGGTCAAGATGTGACAAGTAAATAAGAGTCTCCCTCATAATCTGTATAATTGATCAAACTTTGACTAATCAGAATATGATGACAGAAATCTCTCAAATTTATTCTTTAATCATCCAATAAAGTACAATCTTCAGAGGTGAACGGCTTCAAACATTTTCAATATTTTACCTTGTATTGGACAAGAACAGCATTGTCTTTCATTGTTTCGCGCACTATATTCCCATTTTCATCTTCAACTATGAGAACCTCCTCCGGTTTCGCCATACGACAGATCATAAGCATTCTCAACTTTGACATGGGACCAGCATAAAGTTGCCGGCGCTGAAGAAGTTGTGAACCAACCCCATCAACCATACCAGGCACCTGCTTGCCATTTAGAAAAATATAATCATCACCTTAACCGTTCTTAGAAAGATGAAAACAGTATATAAGGATCACGTGAGGCAAATGGAAAATAATGGAAATTTAAAGTTGAATAAAAATACACATTTGAAACTGTTATAAATATTGAAAACATAATATTATTAATTTAAAATCATTTCAGACAATGTATATTCTAAAATAATGATTTTTGGGCAACGGATCCAAACTATATCTTGTAAATAAATATGTTAGAACTCAAAACACGGACTGTAATAGGAATACCCTATGTTAGTGCACTAAAGGGAAAAAAAAAAAATAACTGAAGAAAGAAGAGGAAGAAAAGGAGGAAATTTTTCATAGTTATTCATTACACCTAAGTTTACCAGATTTAATTTTATTCATTAGATTCCAATTACAGCATCATACTTTTATTAGTTCATTAACAACTATACAATATATATAGATTTATTGGGAAGATGGTATTCACAAAAGGAATAGTACAAAAAATAGAAATGGTTCTCTTAATTGCTTCATAGTAGGGGAAATTATTAAGACTACGAAGACAATTATGGGTAAAGGACGTAAGAAATCCTCTTTAGAAAGAGATAAGTATGGAAACAAGGAATGGAAGATATTAATGTAGTGAACAACGTCCAAAATAAGTACCAGACACACAACAAACAATGTTACAGCTAACAATACCAATATCAATTCTTAATCTTCAACACATAAAACTATACCAAACACATAAAAATGACAGGAACATATTTTAACAATGCCAGCTATTCATTTTAACAATCAAGATCAAGGTATGAGGAAACATAAAAAGAGACAGCACCTGAAGTCCCATCATGCTTGCTGCTGCTGCTGCAGGGTTCTCCAAACTACGGTGTGGCTCAAACAGTTCTGCAACCAAGACATTCCAGTAGTCCAGACAGACCTGATATTTTTCAGAAAACAAGTACACATAATTGTACATTTCAGAACACTAAGTTAGGACACTTCCAGGGGTGGGGAGGAAAAGAGGTCTATCAGGAAAACTTGAGAATGAAAAACAATTTTGAGCAATCACAACTTAAGTATGCAAAGGGTAGACATATATGTCATCGTCATACCTTAAAAACCTCAGTATCATCCACATATGAGATGTTGATGAGATATTCAAGACCTAATAGCAAAGTAGATATATTCTCTTGAGTGGATTCCAGAATTCGAATATGAACCTGCATAAGCAGAAGGGTATCACCACACAACTATTCTTGTTAATAAAAACTTGAACACTCATCAAACAAACAGAAAATCAATACATGCAATATAAAGAAAAAAAGAAATAAGAGGAAGAGCTGCTGCACAGATGCAAAAAGAAAAACAAAGGAAACTTAGTCACAACGGTTCATGATATGGTAGATTCTTTCACCGGGTCTCATTACATTTCATAAATATTAACCTTCCTAGTAATCACAGATAACATAAAACTGAAAAATAAACCTGCCTTGAAAAATGATGTGAAGAACAGCGCCACATTTTGTATAAATGCCTAAACAGGGAGAAAAACAGTCAGAGAGATGCATAACAAGTAATTTAGTAGTAAATCAGGCTAGCTTATAGCCAAATTACATAGACGTACTTGTTCCTCACTTGAACCATGTGCATATGCCTCAGGTATATTAGTAGTGAGCGGAATTATGCTCTGCATTAAACATAACATTATCCCAGAATCAACCAAATAAATTATCACATAATCAAAGTAGAACAAAATATATATACGAATACGATGAGGCAAATAGGCAAATACAATGTGGAACAGAAAGGTATTATTAAAACACACCTGCAACTGAACCATGAATATGTTATACATCTTAACATGGGCATCATAGTAATTCCGAAATTGAAGGACTGCAACCTGTGAACATTAAAAGATAATGATATTCATCTTGAAAGTTTCAGGTAAAATCATAAGCACATAGAGGATGGAGCATACCTCAGTTAAACATTGCAACGTCAGGTTTTGATATGCAGGAATTGGGAAAAATTTTAGCAGTGTCTCGAGCTGTAATGAACAAACAACCAAAAGATTTCAGAATTCCTCAATTGCAGTGTTACTTGAGCAGAAAACTGAACCTACCAATGGTGATTCAAATATATAGCCCAAAGGAATCCATGATAAGAAGGCATGCAATGTAGACAGTGTTGCACATATGAGCTCAGTTCTTTGGGACACCGATAACACATATAAGCACAACTCATGTATGAGCTGAAATTCACTGCAAACAGTCACGTATAATTCTTAGCAATTTGTAAGCGCTGCACTTCTTAATAACTAAAATGAACCACTAGAGCCAGAAAATCCGGAGCATAAAAAAATAGATAATTGATATCCAGCATTGAGAAATCAGTTCCACCTATAAACTAACACAAAAGAGAATGCCATCCCTTGTAAGAGAGAGATATACCTTTCCTGATAAATGTATTTGTGCAATTCCTTTATACATAGTTTAGCTCTCAGTATGTCAGTTATAACTGTCACTGTCAGACAATTATAACTGACAACTCTATCATGTGAGCTTCAGCTCTATAAATATATATTCGGCAACAGAAGCTTATCTTTCTACACATTTCAACAAAAATTTCAGTTTATTTTGTTTTTACTAGAGATTCAATTTAGAATTCTCTCTTTTAATTAATTTATTACCTCCTTCTGTTTGTCAGGGCTACCATAATGGTATGTCCTTCCTTGAACCAGAAAATATGCCATATCACCAAAAGTAAAAGCAAGAGAAATGTAATAGAATCCAAAAGAACATCATGTTGTAATTGTAAGATTTTCTATAAACAAAGTCATTCACTATTACCTATTTAATGATTGTTTAAGCTCTTTTATCTTCTGCTGAGTCATCTCTCCTCTTGAAAAATCAAAAACCTCTTCACTCAAGAGCTGAAAGAACATTTTGTAATGTTACAATTTGATTAAAGGAACAATTTTTTTATGGAACAAACGATGAACATACCTTCAATATTGCCATACAATTCTCACAAATTGTTTCACTTGTTTTAGCTGCTGAAACAAGGTCAGGAATGAAGCTTCTCCATCTCACCGGCCATTCATGCTTCAAAATCTGTGCATGCAGGATTTATTTGAGCAAAAATTCATATGCAGTTAATCAAACAGAAAAGAATGTAATCAAGGATTGCAACAGAATTATTAAGTGAAAAGTAAAAGAAACCAACACATCCATTAGAAAAACAGAGGAAAACTATAGAAAATGTATAAATTTTATCCAGAAAAAAAAATGTACACAGTATAACAGGATGAGAATGACATAAATAGTCAATTGAACAATATAACATAAGCATACCTGAACTAATATAATATTGAGTTTGTTGACATACAACCGCTCTGTTCGAAATGATACTTCATTGCGAGATAGCTAAACAAAAAATGATCAGTAAAGAAGAGAAAAAGTTACAGAAAGACTCTAAGCATACAAATCAACACAACAAGTGTCACTAGCTATGGTCTCTGCATTCTACAGATGTCGCTGATACCTGTACAATAACATCAGAGATGAAATTTTTCATTCCGTCTCGCTGCTCAGCAGGTAACGCATTCCATCTATATTTAATTACACCTTCTAGAACCTGTATATACAATAGAATTGTAATGACAAAGTGGAGAACTAGTTTGATACCTAATAATGTTGCTTCCATGGGCACTTAACTCTATAAATCAGTTGAATGCAGAAATCAAGGCAAAAAACAGTGTAAACATACACACATAATACACAAGAAGTAGAAGAGTCAAAAATTACATCAACAAAATAACACCAAAATTGTATAGGCGTTAAGATTTTAGCAAATATAGTAATTAGGCCTCTGGGAAAGTAATTTTGGCTTGAAATACTTCCACTCAAATATTAATTAGCTACAGCTGAAACAAATAATTATGTCCTTTAAAATAAGCATACTTCCAACTTCGATTATCACTAATAAAGCCTCAATATAGCGCATACACCTTGATCCATACGAAAACAATTATCTTCCATACGCACTATAATTGATGGTAAATTGCTTTTTTTTTTTTAAATGCTGAAATTATCATAGTTATAGGTTAGATGTATAATTGATAGTGGTAGTTATCTAGCACAGATTACATTTGAAGCTAGAGCTATAATCCCAAAGGGTGGAATGGAAGGGCTAACCCAAAAGTGCCCGTGCACCAAAAATTATAGGGAGATATACATAATTTCTATATTATTTATGGATAAACGTTAAAAAAAGCCCAAAATTAAAGATATATTAAGAACCCACAGTCATAAATCATAATACACAAACAATCACCGTAAATCTAAGGAATTACTAACTAGTCAACAGCAATAGAAGTCAAAGAACTTGAGGGGGGTTAACATTCTGCCACATAAGTTGATGGAGCAATTGAAAAATAAAAGGGGAAGATGATGCCATTACAAGAGAAGAAAACAGAGGACAGTGAATTTTGAAAAGCACAAGAAAAGGGACAAAAAAGGGTAATGAGAGCTGCAGATTGTGAAGGTATGCGTGCAAACTACACCAAAAAAAAAAAAAAAAAAAAAAAA
>Ga0209700_100935_pt1 | contig 58684 bp, 36 predicted proteins | sample SiratroredBW_FD_187528 | JGI IMG/M metagenome (GOLD analysis project Ga0209700, IMG submission 187528) | Root nodule microbial communities of legume samples collected from California, USA - Siratro red BW (SPAdes) (version 2) | ecosystem: Host-associated > Plants > Roots > Nodule | place: USA...
AAATCGATTTATTTCACCACTGCACCTTAAATCTTTTATCATTGAGATTCAGAAAAGGTTTTCTATTAACTAAACTGTTTTCAGTGTTTTAAATTGACAAAAATCTTTTAAAGTTCAATTCACCCCCCCTCTTGAACTCAGCCAAATATATTTTCAGATAGTTTACCCCAGAAAACATAGTTGGTTTATTAATAGATGCACCTTCAACAAAAGGTAACTTATTCTCGGCCATGGATCGAAAACTTGACTAGGATTCAAGTCCTAACTCTGATGCCAATTGTAAAATAAGGTTTAGACCGAGTTCAACAGGGGGTGAATTGAACTTTCAAAATCTTTTCACAAATATAAAATGTTATTGAAGTAGAGAATGAAAATTCTTGATTCAATTAATCAACTCGTATAATTCTGGATTGTCCAATAAATAATCAATTATGCACAGCAGAAGTTGTTAGAAATTAATCCAGAATCAAGATGATTAAACACAGTCCAGTAGTTTTAAAGAATGAACAATAAACTAACCCAAAAGCACAGTTGATTCAGATATGCGTAAACAGATTCAAATATGTGTAAACAGATTCAAAGCACAAACATACACCCAGAAATTCTTAGTGAATAGCAAGATACACTGATTAGTTTATTAGACGAATGAAAGCAAGTAATAAAACGATCAAGAAGAGAGAAGAAGAGAGAAGAAGAAATCAAGAACACAAAGATTTATCCTGGTACACTCTTTCTCAAGGGCTACATCCAGTCCTTTGCAAACTAGCAAAGATTTTCACTAAACAAGATCACAAGATCAGTTTACAACCCTTGCTCCCAACAAGTTATCACTGCTCCCGCTAGTATACACTGCTCCCCGCAACACTCACACCTCACTGAACCCCTCAACTAGTGTGAAATCAGTGTAGAAACCTACTGCACAAACACCACTTGCAACCCGCAAGCAAACACTGCTCCCCGCAGCACTTACACTCTACTGAACCCTTCAGTAGTTGTGAAACCAGTGCAGAAACTCACTACACCAACTCAATTACAAACCAAGTAATTAAAAACAACAAACAGATTACAAGAAAATGTAAGATCAACAATTGATCACTCAGTACTTCTACACATAACATATTACAATGACTAAAGATCAGGTGTAGAAGACTTAGCTTTGGTCCAGAACCAAAGTCACAAGAACCTCACTCAAGGATGCTTCAAGATTCACGTTCTTTGAGGTTTCTTGTTTGAAAAACTTTGTCAAAGATGATCGCACAAAAGGGGCGCTTTTCTCTCAAGGAATTCTCAGCAATGAGTTTTTCAGAAATCTTAAAAGTTGTTAAAAAATGAATGTGTCAATTCCTTTATATAGCCAAATCAGTTTTAAAACAACTTAGCTGTTACTGTTTCAATTAATTGAATAAACCATTCAATCGATTGAATTGACCGTTAGAAGACTTAGTCAAAGATTCCACGTGTAACAGAAATAATTGTCACAATTCAATCGATTATTTCAAGTATTCAATTGATTGAAAATATTTTCAACAAAAAACAGTTTAGGCTATTTTTCTTAAAACCAATTTAACAAAAACAGTTTTAATATTTGTGAATCTCTTAGCACCTCAAGAATGATGAACCATGCCTCGAATGATTAATAACGAAGCCAACATCAACGCACAAACCCAACCCAACTTAAGGTCCTAGGACCGAAACACCCGACATCTTCATGTTGACCCAAAGTCATTCACTTGAACAATTCTGGTCCAGGTTGCACTAGTAGAAAAAAGACGTTTATCGTTAGTTCTGAGAGACTTTTATCGTCGGGTCCCGAATCGACGTTGACCCAGGAGACGTTGAAAATGATGTTGGTTAAATAACCGATGTCACATAGTCCACCACCACCTCGGTTTGGACCAGGAAACCAACGTGGTGCTTTGCTAAAATCCACAACACCATGTCGGTTGTTTGGCTAAAACCGACGTGGTGTTGTCATTTTTAAAAAAAAAATTATAAATTGATAAATCTCTAATAGATACAAAAAAACACCACAAAAAATTTTAAAAGTTTTTAACAAATGGAGATATGTGAAATCAAAGGCTACAATCTAAAAAAATGGATGAAAAACAACAAAAAAAATAAAAAAGAAACCCCATTTCGAACAACTTTCATTTTTGGAGCGTCTCAATCCGAGCTCTCTATCAAAAGTTATGGTTGTTTAAAGCTTTTTCATCCTAAATTTTTGAAACCCTAAATCTATGATAAACCTATACAATGTAAGAACTTTACCATCAAATATATACTAAATCAAGATGCTGATAAAAAATTTGGGGCAAAAATAAATTTTTAACTATTTTTAATGAATTTTACGAAATTGCTAACCTCTTACTAGGGGTGTCGAACCAAGCATCCAACCGAGACTGTAAAGAAGCTTGCGCACACCAAACGAACGTGGAAGAAACCCAAACGAACACTACTAAAATCACAAAACGCAAACAAAAAGTCAATAAAATACCACAATCAGTGAAAGCAAACGAACATGGAGGAGAAAGGAACAACTAAGGATACCTTGAACGAAGCTTAAAACGAAAATGGCACCGTTTAAACGAAGCTCTCGACGTAAATGAAGGACCAAGAGTGAAATAGAGTTGAATGGAGAACCTAAAGAGCTCGAAATAGAGCAAAAAGATCGCAGAATAGTGAACCGAGAACACGCACACAGTGGAGGAAGAAGAAAAGTGAAAGTAAAAACGCGTGGGGTGGGTTAAAACAAACATAATCACGTCGGTTATTAGCTTATAACCGATGTTGTGTTGAACCCTAATTTTACCCAAAATCCACCCCAATTCACCCCACAATGTCGCTGCACACATGACATCGGTTATTGGGACAAAACCGATGTCATTTTTCCTCCACATAACGTCGGTTGGCCTCTCCCAACCGACGTTAGCCACTCATCGCAAAAAAAAGTTAAAATTTAAAATTTTTATTTTTACAGTGTTTTTGAGAACAGTTGTAAGTGGTAACCGACGTCATCTATGTATAACAATGTCGGCTTATTACAAACCGACGTCATAATGTTCATTTATTTACAAAAATACCACCACATTTTTGGCAATGTTAGGTTTTGGTTTAACCGACATTATATTGACGACGTAGAAGCCCTTTTTTTCTACTAGTGTTGGTTCCAATAGATTCTTCATGAAGCAATATCTTCATCAACTCACGTGCTTAGCATTAAGCTAACATAGTCCAGATTAATTCCATCAGAACTTCAGCAAGCTATGGTCTTTGTTAACTTCATCAAATCACATGCTTAATATTGGTGCTAACCACTTATTTGGTCCATCTTTATTTTACCATCTATTCTTTGATTTTTTTTTTACGTCACATACATGGTTGAATCTATCAAACATGTGGTAGATATTTAGGCCTACAATATATTTCTTATGCCTTAGGATTGTTTTATCTCCTTTTATTCTGTTGTTGTCAAGGTTTTACTAAAGTTTTATAAATCTAGTAGACCAAGTTTTTTTTTATTTTATATTTTATTACAATCTACTTTATTTATTGGATTCGTAATGTTTATTTTCTAATATAATTATGAGAAATGATATAAACATCGTGAACTCGAAGTGAATCACGATGCTATTCGTTTATAAAGTTTTGTTACATCAAACTAAATCATTTTCATAATATTTACACTTAGGTTTTAATAACTTCTCAAAAAGTTGTCATTTCACATTTAAATTGAATTATTTAAATAAATTCAATTATCAAAATTAACTTTTATACTATATCTTTTTATACATTAGAAGCAACTTAGACGTCTAATTAACTTATTCACAAAAAAATATTGAATATTATCATTTGAAGATGAGTGAAACCCACTAGTCAAAAGCATTTTAACATTATCTCACCAAAAAATCACTCACAAATGATAATTTCATGAGTAATAATTGGAATGTAATGATCTCACTCGTTGCTAGTGTATATAAATAAAAATTATTCATAAATGACAGTTTCAAGTAATGGAATGCAAAACTATTTCAAGTGTTACGAATATAAATAAAAAGGTAGCATCATTAGCAAAATCTTTGAAAAATGTGTAATGAAATGTGTAAAGCAATTAATTATGTGATAAATTCATTAAAAGACAATTACTTCCTGCACAATACAATTTGTATAATAAACTTGACAAATTCTTAAAATGTTAAAGATGTCATTATTGTTTTTATTTTAAAATTTATTTATTATATAATTTTTTCTATCTCCCACACTCAATTGAGTCTTTCTTAACCGGTGTAATTAAGAAAAAAAAGATATTAACAAATTATAAATTATAAATATCTCATTTTAACAAATTAAAATTGTAAATATCTTAATAATAAAATATTTTATTTTAGCAAACTCTTAAAAATTAAAATAACCATTAATATTTAATTGATTAAAATAACAAAAATTTATATTATATAATAAATAATAACCATTAATATTTAATTGATTGAAAAAACAAAAATTTATATTGTATAATAAATAATTGTTCATATTTATCGTTAATTTAAAACGTATTATGATAGAGATATTTATGAGTGTGTGAAAAAATAAAAATTATTTAATATATAAATTTTTAAATAAAAATAATAAAAACATTATTAATATATTAAAAAATATTTAGTACAGAAAATAATTAAAACGTGAATAACAATGCAATTAAGCAAATATAAAACTATTATGAGTCAAAATTGTGCTAAGATGTTGTGTGAAGCACAAAGAGTACCAAATATTTTTTGTGACCGAAGAGTGATATAAATTACATGAGGTGCAAAGAGACCCACATGCACCAAAATCCTCTGAATGGCGCAAGTTCAAAGATCCCACTTCTCTTTTGTCCTTTTCTCCGAATTTAAATTAAGAAAATTAGCAAATTATTAAAAAAATCTGTATAATGCTACGTGTTCCAAGTCCACTACCACCCTCAACGTTGAAACTTACTTGAAGCCAGAACATCCTAGTACCACCTCTGGGATCTCTGAGGGTCTCTCTGTTGTCTCAGGTATGCAACAATCTTGCATCTTTCAATTGGTAATGTTATTATTCTGCAAGTTATCTCAACTGGGCACGTGATTTTGCTTCAAAATTTGATTGAACTTGATCTTTCTTGCAGTCTCATTGCAAATCAAGAGTCAAAGGGTTAAATTAAATTACAATGCTTTTATTCCATTGGCTTTAACTTTCTCAGTAAAATTGTCCCTGTCAATTGGAGTATTGAGTTACTCTGTTGCTTTGTTTGTACGATGTTGTTATGTTTTGTGTTTCTGATGATGATTAATTGGCGATTGATACTGAGTTTGGAAGTTTCTGATATGAAACTAATCCTTTTGATAGTTACTGATATGAATGGAATTTCATTCATTTATTGTTTTCATTTGAAATTCTTTATGCTATTCAGAATTTGATCAGATCCTTCAGCGTCAACCTGTCCTCTCTTAGTCTTCTTTAAAGCGTCATTTTTTGAGATTCCATTGATTTTCTGAATTAAGTGCTACTTGACAAGTACTGTTCCTTTTCTTTTGATATTGATGTTTTGCAAGGTATCATCATCTTGAATGGCAGTAATAATGGCTTTGCATGGTTATTGTTATAACAATATAAAGTTGGGAAATCAGCGAAGAGCACTACACAATCTCGGTTTTCCAGGCTCAATTTCAGTTCATAAATTGCCAAAGAATAGAAGGTCAAAATCTGACAAGTCAGAGAATGGTAAATTTCCTAGATTCCTGGTTGAAATGCGGCAGACAGAATTGCCTCCATCAAAATATGGCACAAACGGTAGAGCTGTTAAAATGGTTCCGGCAAATGAGGTAGTGAAAAGAAAGACAATGTCAGAGAATAAAGTGGAAATGGGGAGCAGTTCAAAGAAAGCTGTTAATGGAGCAAGTTTGGTAAGAAGAGACCCTAGCCCGGCCTTGACAAAGACAGTGAAATCTAGAACCTCTAAGGAACTGCCACCACTGGAAGAGCTAAAAGTTTTGCCCTCAGATGAAGGCTTCAGTTGGGCCAATGAAAATTACAATTCCGTGCAGAGATCTATTGATGTTTGGTCTTTTGTTCTTTCTTTACGTGTTCGAGTTCTGTTGGATAATGCAAAATGGGCATATTTGGGTGGCTTTACAGAAGAAAAGCAGGTAGGTTGTGGAAGTTATTTTGTTGCCAACTTCTTCTTTTCTGACTTTAGTTATTTGTGGCAGGGATCCTCTCTCAACAAACATTTCTTCAGCACTCATCTCTATTGTTTTTCTAATTTCTGTTGTGCTTTTGCTTTGCTGACTCAAACTAATTTGATATTGTATTTCAGAAAAGAAGAAGGAAGAAAACTGCTGCATGGCTAAGGGAGTGTGTATTACAGCTTGGCCCAACTTTCATTAAACTTGGACAGTTATCATCAACAAGGTCGGATCTATTTCCCCGGGAGTTTGTAGATGAGCTTGCAAAATTGCAGGTACCTTTGTAGAGTCTCGCACTCAATTTGGGTGTCTGTTTGACATATTATTGGAGATATTGTATTAGCAAGGAATTCACTGTATTTTGAATTTTACATTTCACTTTCTTTTCAATGTAGTTACAAGTTAGTTACTGATGGTTTCAGTGCTGACTCAGGATTGAGTTACGCTCATAGCTATTTATAGCTAATCTCTGATGTAATCACAGTTAATTTTGAAGTATAATTTTAGTTCTCTCTCTTTTCTTCATATCTGTTCTTCATATCTCTCATTTCCAATACATATTAATAGTTTTTAATCTTAATACAATGTTCTGCAGGACAGGGTACCTGCTTTTTCTCCGAAGAGAGCTAGAGGCTTTATTGAGAGTGAATTAGGAGCTCCCATTAATGTATTGTTTAAAGAGTTTGAAGAGCGGCCCATTGCTGCTGCTAGTCTTGGTCAGGTGAATTATGCCTATGCTGACAATCATATTTTTTCTTAGTTCTTGTATTCAAGTTAATGATCTTAATGTGTTGGTATTGGTGGTGGCCTTTGTAGTGCTAGAACTCTAAATTTGAATGCAAGTTCTTGACAGTACAGACAATCAGATGAGATAACTCAGCTTGTTTTTACATCAATTTTGGGGGCCCTATTGTAGGTTCATCGAGCTATATTACACAATGGAGAAAAAGTAGTTATCAAAGTTCAAAGGCCTGGACTAAAGAAGCTTTTTGACATTGACTTGCGTAAGTTATGGTCATTTTGTGTCTTAAATTTCTACGTCTTGTGATTTTGATATAGTTATTGTAATCACACTTGAGATGGATCAAAGGATTTCTAAATTATTTGAGGAAATTCTCCGCATGATTTGCAATCTCTAATATTAGGAAATTTAAAATATTGATAGGACTACATTACAATGTGAGATTTCCAACACACTCCTACATGGAGGCATGGATATTTTGTGCATGGGAATAGATATTTGTTTCCAATTGGGCTCGATAGCTCGTGACACAATAGGTTCAACAAACTTCATTAAGATAGACTTCGATACCATATTAAGAAGTGAGTTTAGGCCCAACTCATCCTCACTAAACCAACTTATAAGGTGAGGATTGCCCTCACTTATATACTGTAAGTTGGTCTTATCTCTAGTTGATGTTGATCTCTAACAATGTACAAAACAAAACATAAAGCCCCATATATAAAATATATTTCTCTAAATAGGATGTACTTTCTAATATTCTTTCTCAAGATAGAGCATACAAAATCAAATGCCCCAAGCTTTTTAATAGTGCAGTGGCTTGTGGCACATTGAAAGGATACGTTAGAGAACTTTTTTCCTTGATCAAGTGATGATCATTTTCTTTATAGCTTTGTTCACTTATAAAAGACTGGATTGAAGCAATACGTAAAGTCTCTTGATTATCCCCAATAAAGCTTCATATGGTCGACATTTTCAAACTGTAATACACAAAGTAGCTGTTTGCTCATATAAGTTCACATGTGAACATTTTCTTGGCTCAATACTTGGCCTCTGAACTTCGACAACTACTTTTTGTTTCTTACTTTGCCAAGATACGAGATTACCCTAAACAAAAATACAATATTCCAAAGTAGACTACACATCAATAGATTAATCACCCTATCTGCATTGAAGTATCCCACACTTGAGCACATTTGTCTTTGTATGAGGATCCTTGACTCAGACCATTCTTAATGTATCTCTAGATTCATAGGACTACATTACAATGATCAACACATGAAGATTATATAAAATGAGTCATCATATTGTATGTGAAGGAAATATCTAGTTTGGTTATTGCGCGATAGTTTAGTATCCCAACTAACTTCTTGAACTGCATCTGCTCAGGTCTGAACAAGGCTCCTTGTTCTGGTAATAATTTTCTGTTTTGATCTATTGGAGTGTCAAATCGAATTGGTTCGGTCCAATATATCTAGGGCATATCTTTTAATTTGAAATTGCAATAGCATACCCCAACTAAGCTAGCTTAAATCCTTGATACCAATTATTAGAAATATGATTTGATTATGCTAGAGATATGATTTGACTACATTAAATAAGGAGATATGTTATGATTTGATAAGGAAATATCTAACCAAATATTTACCCATTATTATATATTGATTTTTTTCCTTATTATTGTATTTCATCTTCATTATAAATAGGAATACTAATGTGTGTACACAATATATGGAACTCATAATGTTTTTTCTCGATTTCTCTCTTCTCAACATGGTACCAGAGCAGTACCATCCTCTATGACCTATTTTATCACTAATACTTTCAACACTAATAAAGTATTGGAGTTTACCCAAGCCATTGATCTACAGTGCCAATATAGTTGGGATCTACAGTCCTAATAAATATAAATATTGTTTTAAGGTTGCTTTACTTTACATAATCGAGTCTGGTCAATGGATCTGAATGAGTTATTTTCTACACCTGTTTTGAGCTTTATAATACCAATTATGGTCAATTAGTGAGATTAAAGCTTGGTTGTTCTTGAAATTTTGTTTTACTCTAACAAGTTTCCTTGTCATGTCCAGGAAACTTAAAGCTGATTGCAGAATATTTTCAGAGAAGTGAAACTCTAGGTGGTCCGACAAGAGATTGGGTTGGTATATATGAAGAATGTGCAACGTAAGTAATACAAACATTATGTTTGAAGAAAAAATTCTTCTTCCCTCATTGCATGTTAAAGTATTAGACTCTTACTAGTTTTGGCCTTCATTTTACCTATCACTAATTACTGTCACTGGTATTTTCCCTTATGTATTTTATATTGTCCTTAACATGTCTTAAGTAATTTGTATTATCCTGCACATGGTACTTTTCAGGATTTTGTATCAAGAAATTGATTATATAAATGAAGGAAAGAATGCTGATAGATTCCGCCGAGATTTTCGAAACATAAAGTGGGTCCGAGTACCTGTATGTTTCTTGTTGCTATACTATATTCTGCTGGATATTATTATTTAGATAGTTTCAGCTTCCTTGAAACTTAATTTACCTCTCCAATCTTCCTACTCTCTTTAAACATGTATGTAGCACATATAAATCACTAATATCTAGCACTAATGTTAATTTTTACTGCTGCATCCTTCGTTTTCACCTTTGCAGCTGGTTTATTGGGATTATACTGCATCGAAGGTATTGACATTGGAGTATGTACCAGGTTGTCAACTTGGCTAGCCCATCTTCTTTTCTTCTTTTTCCTTAAAAATGGAAGCTAAAATGAATATTTTTTTTCCTTCAACGGTATATCATTATACCATTGAACTTTGGTTTTACATTTTGGAAATAGGTATCAAAATAAATGAAGTGGATATGTTAACTTCGCGTGGTTATGATCTATTACGAATCTCATCACACACTATTGAGGCATACTTGATTCAGGTCTACATTCTTGTTTCTCTCTGAAACTATCAATATTTGATATTATCATCTCTTTGGTTCTTGTGAATGTTTAATAGCCTATATATGCGTTTGTTTTAATAAACATAGAAAAGACATTTTGCTTCAAGATAGTTGTAGATAAAAAGTATTTGGAGTATTAAATCTTGCTTGTTTTTCAGATATTGAAAACAGGTTTCTTTCATGCTGATCCACATCCTGGAAATCTTGCCGTTGATGTTGATGAAGCCATTATTTATTATGACTTTGGTATGATGGGAGAGATAAAATCTTTCACCCGAGAGAGACTGCTTGAACTGTTCTATGCTGTTTATGAGAAGGATGCAAGAAAGGTCTATTTTCTGCTATACTTGCATCTTTGAAAACATGGGAGACATTATCATAACAAGTGCTTCCTATTTGATGTCTTGATAAACTACTTTCAAAATTTGTTTTTTTTTTTTTTCATGCATTTTTCTTTTTGTAAAGACATGTAAGATTACATGGAACTTGATAGATATAAAAATATGAAACTTTTTTATGAGACCATGGTTCAGAACACATCAACACAAGATGGAGTGATCACAAGAAGCAAAGCTAAGTTAAAGGAAAGGGAGAGAAGAGTACAAGCCTTCCAAGAGGCTTGTAGAGGAGTTCTTACAAGGAGCAAGGGTAAGGAGTTGGAGGAAGAACTTCATCAAGCCAAGAAGACTCTTAGGACTCTTAGAAGATGTAAAAATATAGAAGAATCAAAAGACACAAAAATTCGTAACTTGTGCGGCCATGTTTGGTCATTTTCTTCATAGTTTTGGTGTTTGTTTTCTAGGATAACTCTAACCTGGGGTAGAATAAGAAAACTCTAAAGAGAGCATGTGTTAGGAGAAGTCCCACACTCTCCTTAGAGACTTGGACTGCACGAATCTTAGGCTATAAAAGAGCACCTCCCCCTCATGTAAAAACACACCTTAGGAAGTAGAATACACATTAGCTTGAAAGCTTGTAAGTAGATTTCTTTTGTGAGAAGAGTGAGCTAGGTTGAGTTTTCCCAAGAGCCTCTTGCCTTCTTGGTGCCTCTGCCTCCAAGAAGAGTCTCAAGAGACCCTTAAGGGTCATAGCCGCCTTATCCCTAGAATGTGTACATTTGGTAAAGAATTCACCACCCTTCCTTACTCCTTTTCCATTTCCATTTTCCATTATCATTTTCATCCATTGTCTTTCTTTCATTCCATTTCTTGCATCTAATTGTGTAGTTCTTACTCCTTTTCCATTTCCATTTTCCATTATATCTTCATCCATTGTCTTTCTTTCATTCCATTTCTTGCATCTTCATCCATCAGAGCCTATCCTAGCACGGTTGTTGGGCCTATCGGGTCACCCACTATCGGGCCGCTATCGGACCACCCTCAAACAATATAGTCCCACGCACGAGTTGAGCAGTCTCGGCGTGAGGGGGTGTGTTGGAGATCCTACATCGACTAGAGATGAGGCCTTTCAATAGTTTATAAATAAGTGCAAACCTCAATTTATAAGCCGGTTTTGTAAGGTTGAGTTCGGCTTAAATTTCACTTCTTGATATACATCAATCCCCAAAGCTTAGCTCTTAGGGAACCGTCCTTTATTCCTTTTTAGGAAAACTCTCCCCTTGAAGTGGGAGAACTCCAAGAGGAAATGCTAAGGACTTTCTTATCGGGATAGGTTTACACCAAGGTTCAGCCTTAAGTCCTTGCATGTCTAACCCAATCCACTATCTTAAGATAGTATTAGAGCTCCTAATTGGGAGTATTTGGTCGTGTCTATCAACCCTAAAATGCAGCCTTCATTGTTGCACCCCCGTGAACATATTGCAGTCTTCATTGTTGTTACACTTTGATCGTTGTTGCAGCCTTTAGTGCTGCCTAATCCACCTATATGTCTGAGATGTTGAGGACTTTCCTATTGGGATAGGTTTACACCATGGTTTAGCCTTAAGTCCTTGCACGTCTAACATAGTTCACTATCTTAAGATGTTCAAAGCTCCTGATCTTTTGGAGTCTCTGACCTTGTCTATCAGTCCTAAAATGCAACCTTCATTGCTACAACCCCTTGAACCCATTGCAACCTTCATTGTTGCGCCACTCTGATCACTATTGCAAGCTTTATTGCTGCAAAATCCACCTATATGATTGAGATCATGAATTGTAGAAGGGAAATTAGGGACAAATCCCAAACTCTTGGAGAATTGTAGAATGTCTAACCCACATGTACGTGCTCTCTAACATATTTTAGTAAGTTTCCATATTTTTTTGGGTCTTAATGCTTCAAGTACATGCTAAAGAATGAAATGGTCTTTATTACGTGGAGGACCATAATCAACCTATCAGTAGTTACTCCCTCATATTTGAATCCACAATTATCAGTAAAGAGAGAGCTTAACTATATCATTGTCGGCTAAGACATCCTCATTTGACGTAAAATTTATTTTCCCTTCCTTGTTTAAGAATTTAAAGGTGGAAAGTATCCACTGTGAGGTGTGAGTTTGCTAAACACAAGTGTGTAAATTTTCCCATTAACAATAAGAGGAGTCTTGTCCCTTTTTTTCTTGTCATACTAATGTATGGGGTCTTGCTAATGTCTGTAATATCTCATGTGCTAAATGGTTTATAAGCTTTATAGATGATTGTACACGTGTGACTTGGGTTTTCCTATTAAAACACAAATTTGAGGTTAGTTATGCTTTTATTCAATTTGTCACAATGATTAAGAATATGTTTGGAGTTAATATTAAGAGAATTAAGTCTAATAATGCCAATAAATACTTTATTCTTGAGTTCGACTCCTTTTTTCCAAAAAGAGGGGATAATCCATGAGTCTTCATATGTTAAGACACCTTAATAGAATGGGATTGCTGAAAGGTAAAATGAGCACTTAGTAGAACAAACTAGAGCTTTACTTTATCAATATCATGTTTTTAAGAAATTTTGGGGAGAACCCTTCTTACTGCCACTTATCTCATCAATAGATTACCTTCTAAAATATTAGGATCAAGTCCCATGGAAGTCCTATTCTCGTTCTATCCATACTTAGAGCCTACAAATAAACTCCAACCTAGAATATTTGGGTGTGTATCTTTTGTATATGTTTACAGTAATAGAAGGGGAAAACTTAATCATAGGGCTTTCAAATGTGTTTTTTTGGGATACTCAACCACACAAAAGGGATATAAATGCTATCACCCACCATCTAAAAACATAGGGTTTTCATTTAAGTAGGAGTAAGACAATATACGGCAGTGCAATTTTAGAAAGGCATAGGTGGAAGATGACTCATAAGTAAAGTGGGAGAATATATCAATCCATAAGTTTTTAAGTTTAAATATCAGGTTCCATCATACAAAATGATGGAAAGATGAATGATAATGTTACAGATGATACAAGTAACATGGATAAAATGAGAAAGGCATCAGAGTTTATTTGTGACGGCAGAGTAACTATCAAATTCAAAGACAGGTTTTATCACACAACTATATGCCCAACTATACTATATGGTAGTGAATATGGGCTTTAATGGAACAATATGAAAGAGGTGGGAGTAGCAGAAATGAGAATGTTATGATGGATGTGTAGGCATACAAGAAAGGATAAAATAAGACTTTGTTGTTGTAGCCTATACTAGATTTCTACTTTGCTAGGGATGACAACTAAAAATAAACACTAATAGCATAACAAAGGAATTGAATAACATCCTTTGCAAGGTTAAACATAAGAATTGTACCAACCATTTACTAACATCCATTGCTTGAAACATACTTAGCTAATTTATTCTTCTGATCTTAACACCTAGACTTCCTTCCTTGTGCACACTCTCCAAATAAGGGGCTTAAATATTCGGAGGGTCTAAAGTTTTAATTGTCAATTAGTCACAAACCAACTATCCCAAGTGCACTCAGCCACCATGCCTCGTGTTACATTGGGGGTGGCAAGGATAAAATTTTAAACCCTTATGACACAAGGCTTTGATACCATATTAGAAATATGTTGGACCTAACCTAACTCTAATGCAACCCCAATATTGTGATATATTGGGAGGCATATAAACATTTTTTGTGTTTAATTTTAGCATTCAAGTGTCATCCATATTCATTTTGTACATTTTAGAATACTAATCAAGATTCATCAACTATTTAGCAGACATTGATGTTAAAAATTATGGTAATTTTTTTATTATAATTGCTCACTGTTAGCTAGTGATTAAGCATTAAATTAGCCTAAAATTATGTACAAATCAGCACCTTTGATGCTGGTCACAATAAAATAAGAGAAGAAATGTCCTTCAGTTATCTAGTATCATTCCTATTCTGTTGCAAAATTCTTCTACACTAAAATAATTTATTCCATGAGTAATGTTTTCACTAAGATTTAGTTTTCAGTATATTGTCTTGAGAAATTTCTGTAGTAGTAAAAGTATGTGTGTTCACCCATGTACAAGGTTGTAATGCAAAGATCTGCATGTAAAGATAGTATCACATGTCGGTTTATTTTTAAGATACAAATCATGTATACTGACACTATCTCAATCTGTATCATTTATAAGATACAATCCTAATCTTGTACACATTAATTACATGTAGTGTTTACTGGTAAGAAGCTAATATCTTTGTAACATCAAGCTTAAGAATAAATGGTAACATAGTAAGTCTAGACTCGTTAGCATATTAAACACATTAGAATAGATGGATAAATGTCACTGCTGACAGTTATGTAGCGAAGTTTTTTTTTTGATTGATTATATACATGCTATAAATGACATATCAGTGTACTGCCTGGAGGCACACCCCTCAAACTTTTTGTTCAACAGTAATCTCATGGTTAAGCTCCTGTGTTTAGTTCAACTACAATTGTATATTTATATTCATCGGTGAACTTTTCAGGATAAGGAATTTGAAGTGTCTCTGAACTTGAACTTTACATTTCCAGGGCCCTTTCACCTTTACTTAAACTTTTTTATTAACAATGGTGCAGGTTATGCAATGCCTTATAGATCTGGGAGCCCTCCAACCCACTGGTGACCTGTCAGCAGTAAGGACATTTAGTACCTGTACTCTTATAAGATGACCATTAACAGTTTGAAATTGTGACACATATCTTGAGCATATAAATTGCTTAATTTGGCTTCCAGGTGAGGAGATCTGTACAGTTTTTCTTGGACAATCTTCTAAGCCAGACACCAGATCAACAACAGACTTTATCTGCAATTGGGGAGGTATGTTAGTATTTAGTTATATTGGATCAATAATATTGTAGTTCCTCCATATTGGGAGAGTTTGTTTACTGTAATTATTTAGCTACAATTATTTTGTGTGATTGTTTCACTTTAAATGATGGAAAATTGTTGGATTTCTTGGTTGCTCCAAGTATATATAGGATTTTCTACTGTATAATTTTATTATTGGTTGATTTTTTGGCAGGATTTATTTGCTATAGCACAAGATCAGCCTTTCCGTTTTCCATCTACCTTCACCTTTGTCATTAGAGCATTTTCTACACTTGAAGGTTTTCTCCTTTCTCTTCCCTGCTCTTTTCGCTGAATTGGTGATCATTCTTCCAAAGTATTTTTATTCTTTTAACATACCCATTGTACGTTATTAATTTAATTAGTTTGTTCGTTATAAGATGATAATCCAATTTTTTCCTAGGGATAATTATGTAAGTCTCCACAATTAGAATAAATGTGTAATCATTGTAGATTGTGTGATGATTTGGACGTTTGACATGGTTAGGACAGATCCCAAGCTATATGCTTAGATTTTGATCTATTCTTTGCTGTTATTTCTTGAGTAACTTTTCATTGTGAACAAACTTCATCCTCATCCAGCAATTGTGTTTTTTTTACTTGCACATTTGACAAGACAGGATAGAAATTTCTACCATACTTCAAGTCATTGGTTTTAGGTTTCTTTGGATGTCCCTTTTTGGAAGATGAGTTGTTCTTTGTTCATCCTTAGCTTCACTGAGATAGTATTCCTAAACCCTAAAACCTACTGTACAAATAGTATGAGAATGAGAAAATATTTTTGAAGAATCTTTGATTTCTTCATTTTCAAGCTTTATGTTACATTTTGTTTCTCTGCAGGCTTAGGTTATATACTCAATCCAGATTTCTCATTTGTGAAGATCGCTGCACCTTATGCACAGGTTCAAAACAGTCTATGAGCAGTTAATGTTTTTATTCTCTGTTAAAATTTAGTACTAATTTGAACTTGTCATAACAGGAGCTTCTAGATATAAGGCAAAAGCAGCGCACTGCGCCACAGCTTGTTGAGGAGATAAGGAAACAAGCTGATGATGTACCACACCTTGAAACTTTCATTTTAGCTTTTCATTCTAGATGATGTTTCTTCATTTTATAAAACAACTGTTATTTAATTATGGCATTGTGTATTCACTTAAATTAACAAGTCTTGTGGAACATTTCTAGGCAAGAACCAATTCTATATCAATGCCATACAGAGTTCAAAGAATAGAGGAATTTGTCAAGCAACTCGAGTCAGGAGATCTGAAACTCCGAGTTCGAGTTCTTGAGGTGAGCAATTGATTCTCCTTCACATGGTATAAGTTGTAGGGGAATGCTAGCAATATCCTATGTTAGAAATATGATTTGATTACATCAAATAAGGAAATACGATGTGATTTGATAGGGAAATATCTTATCAAATATTTACTATTATTATTTATTGCTTTTGTTCTTTATATTGTATTTCTTCTTCATCATAAGTAACAATACTCGTGTGTACACAACACATGAAATTCATTATATTTCTTCTCAGTTTTTTCTATTCCCAAACATGGTACCAGACCAGTATCATTCGGGGACCTGATTTGTCACTAATCCTTTCAAAACACGAACTCCTATTGATTAAAATTTATTGCAAAATCATGATAGATTCATTAAATACGATTTGAAACCCACAAAATTTTGTGTTTTCCAATAAATTTTCGTCAATAGAAAAAGTGCATTTAAAAGAGTATGTTCCTAGCTTTTTTTCTATGCTGTGTCCAAATAAGATCATACTAGATCTTGCTTTTTGTTATGGAGATAAACCATTTCCTATTAAGTTTAATTTTGTAACTCTTTAGAATTTCAGTGGAAGGTTATGACCCTAAATTTAGAGGTCATTAAATGGTCCAATGTAGGTAGACATTTTGCAACATTTTTCTCCCTCAATTGAAATGGGTGTAACTTGATTTGCCAGTCTGAAAGAGCTGCTAGGAAAGCAACAATTTTACAAATGGCTACTATGTATTCGGTATTGGGGGGAACCTTGCTTAATCTTGGTATCACTTTGAGTAGCCAAGGCAATCCAGCTTTTGCAAATGGATCATTCCTTGGTGCAGGTGAGATTCATAGCATAAAACTTTCTTCAAATATTGTTTAGGCACTCATTGATTAAACTTGTCACATTTAAAGTCTGTTTGGACAAATTTTGCATAAGTGCTTATAGGAGAGCAAAATAAAAAAAAAATGAAATTGACTTTTTTATAAGCTAAGATTAGCTTATTCTTAATTTATAGATGCTCTCTCATATTAACTTCTCCAAAATCTTGGTGACTTGGGCATAAATTAATTTTAACTTAGGGAGAAATTTATTTATTTGTTTCTTCTATAACTACTTGTGAAAAATTTTATCCAAATATAATCTTAATCATGATCATGTTTACATCATCTTTATATCATCTTTATTCTTGTGATTGATTGGTATGAACTTGTCCATCTGCAGGCGTTTTTGCAGCACTAGTCTTAAGGTCTATGCAACGGGTGAAGAAACTTGATAAGTTTGAGAAAATGATATAACGATTCATGCCCACCAAATTCAGTTGCTTCAAGCATATGCATGATTACAGTCTTCATCTCAAATTTCTTATTCATCAGCATTAGCGTTCATATTTTTCACATTATCATAGTAAGATATAGAAATACAAGTTGTACAGAAACATGATTGGATGGTGATGAAACTGCAATAGAATGTTCCTTCCTGATAATAGTTTCACAAGGAGAGAAGAAATTTGTCATTAACAGAGAAACGATAGTTACTAATTGTATATTGAACTTCCCAGTTTGCATTGTACTGTCATTTATTCAATATACAAGATATTCCATTCATTATGCTGTTTATTTATCTTAAATAAGAATAATAAAGTCTTTAGAATTGTATTTTCAATAGCATATGACATGACTGTATAACTTAATTGATAAGATAGAGATAATGTAAAAAAAAAAAAGAGGGGTATTCCTAATTTTATAAATTGGTTTTGCAAATTGGAAGGTTGAATTAAATTTAAACTCTGATAAGATAATATTGATGTGTTAAAAGAGTCATCCATCATACTATTGATGTATAGGTCCACCAATGTTGAACATAAGTCTCAAAGTAGTTATAGATAAAGTGTAAAATATAGTGGGATAATCTTCAATCAAATTATTTTTGTTGGATTGAGCTAAATATAAATCCACATTTCAAGAATTATAAATAAAGGTATTAATAATACATAGAGAACATTATAATCTTGGGTTGATGACTTTCCACACCTGTTATAGATTTCAAAATCAAGTCTTTATAGCAACACAGATTATAGAAATAATGCATTGGATTAATCTGTCACAAGGATTATAGAAATAATGCATTGGATTAATCTGTCACAAGAATATACTTGAGATATACATGGAGCTCAGGACATATTTTCCTTCTTCCTTGATTATTGAAGATGCATGAATCTTGGTTCGACTACATCTTTCCTAGGCCACACTACTTATTGACCTTATTTAGCAAGAAGAAAGAAGTTTGGAGGAAGATGACTAACACATTGTTTGCACCAAGCAGACAAATTTACAAGACCATAACAGTTGGTTTGGAATCCTCCAAAAGAAGAAATCCCTATTAGTAAGATATTACAAGGAAAACCATATATACATACATATATATATATATATATATATATATATATATATATATATATATATATATATATATATATATATATATATATAAATATCAAAGGGAATCCTCCAAAAGCAACACTCTCTCCCTCAAGCATCTATAGATACCCACTTTACTTTGACCATTCTCACAGTATTAAATATAAAATAATGATATTTTGACATTCCTATATATTAATATTTTTTTACACTTCTATATATTAATATTTTTTTATGTGTAAAAAAAATAATATTTTATTATGTCATTTGTTTTTATTTTTTCTTCTCTTTTTTTTTCTCTCTCTTCTCTCCCTTTCTTTTTATTTAATGATATTCTTATCTTATTTTTTATCATTTTATTTTATTTTATTTTAAAAAAATAATGTTTACATTACATTAAATAAAATATTATCTTCTTATCTTTTTCTTTTTTTATTAATCATAAATTTATTTTCAACCATATATATAATAATTAGTTAATTAATTTTTATTTTTATTATTATTATTATTTTCTTTTTAAATAATCATATATATTTTTTTATATTCATAAATGTTTTATTCATAATATCAATATATTACTATTATTATTTTATTTAGTCACAGTGTTTTTTTTTTAAACCACTTGATTTGGTTTTTAACATTAAAATCTTATTTTAAAATGAGAATTTAATACCATAAATTAAAACTTAAGTTTTTTTAATTCTTATTTTAAGATAAAAATAAAATAATTAATATATTTATTTCAAAACATGATAACATAGTGACAAACAAGACATGTGAAAGCCTTTGATAAGAATGTTATGGTTGATACAAAGAAAAAGAAACATCACAAGAATGTTTAAATTTATTTATTTAAAATTAAAGTTGAGATATGGTAAATGTTATGATTGATAAGAAGAAGATAAGGCACCAAGAGGACTATGTTTATGTTTGTTTATTTGATGTTAATATTAAGATGCAACAGAGATGAATGTTTGAGGCAAACGATAAAGAGCAAACTAAAGAAAGATTCTTCATTAAATGAAAAAAAAGAAGAGAGAGAAAAAGAGGAGAGAGAAGAGAGAATAGAAACAAAGAGTGATGATATTTTGACACTCCTATGTGTTAATACATTAATAATATTTTATTGTGAAGTGTCTGTCCATTTCTTCTTATTCTCCCCCCTCTCTCTTCTTTCTCTCTTATCGTTTTCTAATGAAAAATCTTTATTCTTATCTTCTTCTTCTTTTTTATTATTATTTTTTATTTTATTTTCTAAAAAGTTAATGTTTACATTACATTAAATACAATATTATCTTTCTATCTTTTTTATTTTTTTATCAATTAAAATTTTATTTTTAACAATATATATAATAATAGCTAATTATTTTTTATTTTTATTAATATTATTATGTTCCTTTTAAATAATCATATGTAATTTTTTATATTCATAAATATGTTTTATTCATAATATCAACATATTACTATTATTATTTTATTTATTATAATCATTATTATTTTATTTAGTCACCATGTTTTTCTTTTAAAACCACTTTGGTCTCAAACTTGAAATCTTGTATAAAAATACTTTTAAAATGAAAATTTAATAATATGAATTAAAATTTAAGTTTTTCTAATTTATATTTTAATATAAAAATAAAATAATTAATATATTTATTTCAAAATATGAGTGACAAACAATTCATGTGAAAGTCAAAAGCAAATAATGCAGGTGAACAACAAAAGAGAACAAAAAAAAGCAAGAATATTATAGTTGATGCAAAGAAGAAGAAACATCACAAGAATATTTGAATTTATTTGTCTAAAGTTAGAGTTGAGATGTGGTAAATGCTAGGGTTGATAGGAGCAAGATAAGATACCACCACCCACCACCATGTTTATGTTGTTTATTTGATATTAATATTGAGATGCAATAAAGGTGAATGTTAGAGGCAGATGACAAAGAGAAATTAAAAAAATATTCTTCATTAAATGAAAAGAAAGAGAAAGGAGAGAGATAGGGGAGAGAAAAAGATGAGAGAGGAGAGAGAATAAAAACAAATGACACATAAATATCTCACAATAAAATATTATTTTTTTGACACATGGAGTGTCAAATGAATGTATTGAAACATAGGAGTGTCAAAATATCATTACTAAAAAACAAATGACATGCTAACACCTCATAATAACTTTTTTTTTTTACATATAAGAGTGTCAAATGAAGGAAAGTTTACTAAAGTGGTGTAATTTTTATCTGAAATTCCCAAAAATGATGTATTTTTTATTTATTTCTGAATTTTGGTAAATCGTGCATAGATATCATTGTGAATAAACTGTGACCCTACTACAAGAATTAATTTAACATTAAATGAAACAAAATCGTGTGAATTAATTAAAATATGAAGAATAATGCACCATTTTAGGATACACCATTTTAGGATAATATTCTCCACCTTTTTTTTTGCACGTGTAGTTGTGTGTGATGTGTTGCTATTCTGCAACACAATTACAAAGCCATTTTATTTATTGATAAATATATAATGATTGAAATTAATTAATTGAAATAAATATGAATTTAATTTGAATAGAAAAGTGGTTACACATCCTCAAGAAAAATTACTTAGATATAATTTAAAAACTAACAATAAATTTATTTAAAAAATTATATAATATTTGCAAATTTTTCTTTCTAAATTTAATGCTAAATTTGAATTTTATTTTAAATTATTTCTATATTAGTAACTAAATTCAAATATCCAACTTTTTACTTAATTTTGCTAAATATATTTTATTATTAAATTTTAATTTAATTTTTCTTTTCAACATCAAACTTACTCTTAATTTAATTCAATATATAAATCTCATTGATAAATATGTAATGATTGAAATTAATTAATTGAAATAAATATGAATTTAATTCGAATAGAAAAGTGGTTACACATTTTCAAGAAAAATTACATAGATATAATTTAAAAACTAACAATAAATTTATTTAAAAAATTATATAATATTTGCAAATTTTTCTTTCTAAATTTAATGTTAAATTTGAATTTCATTTTAAATTATTTCTATATTAGTAACTGAATTCAAATATCCAACTTTTTACTTAATTTTGCTAAATATATTTTATTATTAAATTTTAATTTATTTTTTTCTTTTCAACATCAAACTTACTCTTAATTTAATTTAATATATGAATCTCATAACTTCTTTTAGTTACGTTGTTGCTGTAGTGTACTGGTGGTTATGACATTAATAAACTTGTGTTGTTCTGAAAACCTTTAAGTCTAAGACTAAGGTGATAAACACCACAGCAGCAGGTTGTACAATCCACAATACAATTTTTTTTAAATACATTGCGGGTTGTACAATTCACAATACAATTTTTTTTAAATACATTGCGGGTTGTACAACCCCCAATGCATTTAAACAAAATTTTGTATTACGGGTTGTACAACCCGCAATGTATTTAAAAAAAAATTTGTATTGCAGGTTGTAGAACCTGTAATGTATTTAAAAAATATTGTATTGCAGGTTGTACAACTCGCAATGTAAAAGGTGCAGAAAATATAATTGTAGGTTGTACAATCTGTAATGTATTTATTTTTTAATTATATTACGGTTTGTGCAACCCGCAAAGTGAAAAAAGAATGAATCGCAATTACCATTAATAAGAGCTATTTTCGTCTTTTTCTCAAGGCTAAAATGGGAATATGTTAAAATTATGGAGGTGCAGGAAGTCACTATGGAGGTGCAGGAAGAATCAGTCGAAGGACTCCTAACAACTTGTATGACGCCCATGGAGATGCAGCCAGATCGACCCATAAATAAATGATAGGTCATGTTTGACAGACACGATTTACCCATATCCAGAAATAAATACAAAAATACACCATTTTAGAAATTTTAGATAAAAATTACACCAGTTAGTTTGAGAAATTTGTCAAAATATCACTACTCTTAAATATATGTTTATAGTTGCACTTATAAGAGCTTAGTAACTTTTAATTTGACTTTTCTTCTTCACCCTTAGTTGATTAGGCCTTTTCTAGAAAAATATATTTTTCATCTTATATAGATAGTTGATTATTAAGATATATTATAAAATAGAGAAATAAAAATAAATTTAAATAAAGATAAACAAAAGAGTAAAAGGCAAAAATAAAAAACATGAAAATAAAAAGATTCTTTCTATTTTTCTATTAAGAATAAAATAAAAGATTGAACATACCAAAGTCGTTCAGTTAAAAATAAAAAAAAGAATTATCTATTAAAAATATAATTATCATTTTATTTGTATTATATGACCAAAGTGTTATCTTTCACCATTAATAAACTAATGTTGAATGATAAAGTTTCGTTTATGATAAGACTCTTACCATCAACTAAGTATAAACTAATAATATTCAAATTTTATATATTTTATTATTATTTTGTTTTTAATCTAGATTCTTTTTAGCTTACATCATATTTTCTGACAAATGTAGTAGGAAAAATCATTAACATTCAAATCAATCATATCAAAATCACTATAAATAAGAGAAAAATAAGAGAAGATCAGAGAGAAAAGTATATTTTTTTTTTACAGATATTTTAACTCAAAGTGGGAAATGGAAGAATTAAAATAAATCATAAGGATTGATTGAGTAAATTAAAAGATAAAAAAGAAAAATCTTTCTCATATCTAATAAAAGTATTATTGATTTTTAATATATAATAAAATATCAAAATTAATAATAATTTAATTTTATCATAAGACAAAATAATGCAATTAATATTATTTTTTTATGTCCATATCTTATGATGTGATAAAAGTATTTTTAATATTTTCAATTATAATAAAAAATATCTTTTATTTTTTAAAAGAAAAAATGATTTTAATATAAAATAATAATTTTTTACTTTTATAACTCAAAATCTTATTTAAAATTAAGAGTTTTAAATTTATTATCGAAATTCTCTATTTGAATAAGTTAGTCTATTTAAATAATTTAAGAAACAAAATTGAAAGGTTCAAGGAAGGTTCAAGGAGTGTAGTAACACACCTGGGAAACAGAAAAAGTGAATGGAAGTGACAGGGACGCATAGAAAGCGAGTGAAAGCCAAAGGCGGGAGAAAGAGCGAAGAGAAAATGCTGGCAGTGAAAAAAATGGAGAGTGAGAGCGAGGCGGTTCCGGTGGCCACTTACGCCACGGAGTTCAGAGCCTACAAAGACGACGCCTGGTACACCGTCTGCGTTTTGTTAAACGGCGACACTCTAACGGTTAAGTACGCCAACTTCTCCTCCCAATACGACGACGCGTTTCAGCCCTCAGACTTTGGGGACTGGAGGGAGCTGGAGCTCTTCAAGCGCCGCTTCAGACCTCTCTCCAAACAGCTTCAGGACGACGAGTGTCGGTTGCTCTCTCCCGGCGTCAGGGTCTGCGCTTGCCACTCCTTTGCCCACGACGACGTTCGCTTCTACGACGCCCTCGTCGACGGGGTCAGTGAATAATCACCGTTACTTTGTTGTGTATTGCGCCTTTTCGTATTCACATTTTATGTTTAAATCCACCTTTAGTTCTTGGAACATGCAATTTTGGGTTATTAAAAAAAATTAACTTACATTTTTTTTTAAACACTGCACCAACCATTTGATGGTTGACAAGTCATGTGTGGAGAGTTAAGAAATCGAAGTTTTTTAAACTATTCTTCCGAGTTGAGGTTTTATTCTATAATTTTGAAACTTTTTTCGAAACCTTTTTTCCCAAAACGATATTAAGAAAATTAGGGTTTATCTTTAAAACTAAAATCTCAAAAGTACTGTCCACTTTGAATCTTCGAATACGATTTTATCTTTTAAAAGTATTTCAAAAAATGAAGAGAGGGAAATATATTCAAACTACCTGGAGAGTTCCTTGCTTAAATAAAAGAGATATTTTACTTCTTCATGTAATTTTTTAAATGAATCAAGTTTCATAATTATTCTCCCATGCAATATACACTCTTTTATTCTTGTGATAATTTTGTGCTTATTTTTACTCCTGATATTTTTGTTTCATAGTTAACAAAAGACTATCAGGTTTAACTTGACCTTGTTTATCACATGCTATAGCATGTATAATCTGATCATTGTTCTTGCTTCTTGAAACCTTTCTTGTTTCATGTATAATTAGCTTTTCAGAACTAGTAACTAGCTATTTGGTCAATAGAAAATAAACAAGTCATACTATGTACTAAATTCAATAGAAACTAAATAATGTCTTTTTAGTTAGGCCTATTTGATCGAGAGAAGAAAAATAAGGTAAAGGGAAATGAAGATGATGAGTGAGAATAGGTGAGATAAAAAATGTGGAAGTTAAGAAGCGTTGAAAAATAGTTTAGTAAGTTCCACAATTTTTAAATGTTGTCCACCTTATTTCTCCTCCTCAGAGCACTCCAAATTGTTTCCATCCTTCCTTCCCCACCAATTTCTCACCTACCAAACACACCATTAGTGTTGGGAAAGTAACAGTGAACTTTCTTATATTCTGGATTAAATTGCTTCAGTTTTATGTTTGTGCTTTTGATATTGTGTCTACTTTCACAGGTGCAAGAAAACGAGCATTCTTGGAAAACAGGAGAGGAAGAGTGCTTGTGCACCTTTATACTTTTTTGGTTGCATGGGCCAAATGCAAGAAACTTGACTACTACTTCAATTGAGAATATTTGTGTAGTTCGGCCTAGGTGGGAGCTAGATCCTGTAGTGGATTCATTCCTGGATATGGTGAAGCAGAAAATAGAGTTGTTTTCTTCTCGTCCAGTTTTAGTGTCAACAGGAATGTATGACTTGGAAATGGTGACATATGGCAACAAAAGCTCAAACACTACGCGTAGAATGAGTTGTTTTGATAAAAGGAAAAAGGCAAGTATGCATATTTTTAATCATGAGCTCTTTCCATTAGCTTGCATGCTAAGAAAGTTATAATGACGGTGCCTATTTGGATAAACTTCTTATACGGACTTCTAGAAGAGAAACGTAAGAAGAAAATCTAAATGAAATTTTGCATAAGTTAAAATTACCTTGTGCATAAGCTAATTTGTAAGTTAATTTGTAGAAGTTTTCTCGTATAGTTTCTCTAAATTTTTATTTTTTAACTTGTGAATAAATTAATTTTAACTCATGTCATTCTTTTCTTTGTATTTTTGTCTTCTAGAAATTTTTATGAAGAAGTTTGTTCAAACATGTAGTCATAAACACACAAGTTCCGATTTTTGGATGTGTCTAGTACCTAACATGATCTTATAATATATTCCTCTTTACAGGAAGCACAACGTCCTAAGCGGTGTACTAGCAATGTTTGTTCAGATAAAGGTTTGTTTCTATTTAATTGTAGAGGTTAGCTTTGGAAGAGTATTCCACACCTTGGATTTTGATTCAAAAAGCTTTTTTGATATATGTATGGTTCTCTTCTCATTATTGCCCATTTGGCTTTTTCTAGGCATCGTAAACACTTGAACTGTGTAAGAAAATAAATAATGATTTTATTGATAACATTCATACTCATTATTTTCTCATTATCTTTACTTGTAATAATCAAATTATTTAATAAGGAAATAAACATATGCTGAGAAGTTTTTCCTAATTACTATGGGGATATTGAGATTATTTTTATCTTAATAATTTGTTTCTATAACACTCTCTCTCAAGTTGGTAAATAAATATCATTATTCTCAATTTGTTTACAAGATTTTAGAAGTGTGGAAGCCTGTTAGTGAAAAGTGTAAGATATCTGAGGTCCTGGAAGGACATGGATTGTAATCACTAGGCCCTCGACAAGATTGTCTTTGGTGAAGTGATTGTGAATTTCAATAGGTATGGTTATATTATGTTGGACTGGATTATAGACAATGCTCATAGCTAACTTATTATGATAATAAAATTGCATAATTATGTCAACTTTTTTTTAAGGTCATTTAAGTATAATTTTCAACCAGAGTCCTTCACACACACCTTGAACAAGGACTCAAAATTCAGCTTCTGCACTAGAACAAGATATTTTTTTTTTGTTTTTTTGTTTCTCCAAGTTACCATACTTTTCCAAGAAACGTGTAATACGTAAAGGTAAATGTTTCTTAGTAACAGAACCTGCATTTATATTTATATATCTATCTATTTATCTTTAGGGTTAAAGTATCTTTTGTTTAGGATAGTAGCTCTTTTCCTAGGCTTGCCTTAAAGTATTGAAACATTGTCAACTGATTGTGTGTGTCTTTCTCTTGAATCATGCATAAACTATGCATAAAATAGTTTATCATACTGATTGCTTAAGCAATGTCTTGTTTCGTGCAATAGATAAATAAGTTTTCCTTCTAATTTCTAATATTGGCATTTTTTCATGGGAGAACTCTCTTCAGTTCCAATCTTATGATCATATTCAATAGGAAATCTTGAGGGTAGCTTACCTATTTCTTTAAGGAGATCAAATATATATTTTCTTCAAGAGATGAAAAAAATATCTATTTTAGTGTAAGAAATCTCTATTTTAAGGAAATACTCGAGTTTTCTTAGGTCTTTCGTTTCAAATTAGTTCATCAATTTTAACTTTAAAGCTAATTTCTCAGTTCCATCATCTCTCGTAATAATCATACCATTCACAAAGAAATATAGTTAATTTACTAATAATGGATTGCTTTATGAATAAAGTATGATTTCCTTGACTTGTATCTTAAGGAGATCATTGTTTTCGTGAGTCTCCCAAACCATGCTCTTGGACATTGTTTAAGACTATATAAAACCATTTTTTAGAGGCATACCTTATTCTTTCCACCATGAGTTTCGAGTCCTATATCCATGTGCACTTCTATTAAAGCTCTATGGAGAAAGACATTCTTCACATCCAACTGATGTATGTCCCAACGACACTGAGCTGTTAGAGCAAGAACAACTTGGATTGTATTCATCTATGCTACAAGTGAAAATGTCTCCTCATAGTTAATTCTACAAGTTTGAAAGTATCCCTTTCAACTGATCTAGCTTCATACATGTCTTTCGTCCCATTTGCCTTATATTTCATTGTTATTATTCATTTATATTAAAATAGAGAAATAGGTATAGGATTAATTTCCTTGTGTAAAAATACACATGAAGGGTTGTTTATTTATAGATAATAAAAGTAACAGAAATAGTAACAAAATAACAGAGAATATGAGCTAAGCCCATTATATTTAACACTCCTCCTCAAGCTGGTGCATATAAATTGTATGTACCAAGCTTGTTATAAATATAATCAATTCTAGGACCCTTTAAAGATTTGGTGAAAATATCTGTTAATTGATCATTTGAATTAACAAACACAATCTTGATGTCTCCAAATGTAATTTTTTCTCGAACAAAATAACAATCAACTTCAATATGTTTAGTCCTCTCGTGATAGACGGGATTTGAGCTAATATAAGAGCAGCTTGATTATCACATATGAGTGTCATTTGAGTGACCTCTCCAAATTGCAATTCTTTCAGTAACTGTTTGAGCCAAATAAGTTCACAAGCAACTAAGGCCATGGCTCTATATTCAGCTTCAACACTAGATCTTTTGGCACGCAAGCCAAATGAAGCGATGTGAGGCGATTCGAGGCTGGCGATGCAAGGCAAGGCGACAAGTGGCGACACAAACAGAGGAGGCGCGACGACGTTCAATGACGTGAGGCACAGTGAGTCATTTTGGCTTCCCAACCCATTGACTCGGTTGCCGACTCCTGAGTTTGCTTCCGAGTCCACCGAGTTTTCCCAAAAATCAGGTTTGTTTCCGTGTCAACTTAGTAAGGGATAGTAGAAACGTAAACTCGTACGAGTTATAGTCAACTCGCGAGTTTGATAACCATGATTAGGTTCATAGTTGAAGTAGGGTTTAGGTAATAGGTTGCATGTAAAAGCCTCTAAGTTGATTGTCCCACGTTTCATCAATGATTTTCGAACTAGTTTCATAACTACATTCAATGTCAATTATGTTATATTAGAAATAATTTCACAAATAAGTAAATATATTTTAAAAAAGAGAAGATTTAAAAAAATTATCTTTTAATATTATTAAAGTTGCATTTCATTTTTTTTTCACAATCTATCTCCTCATGTATGAAACCCATTGCGGATTTTATATTTGAATCCACCAGAGGGGTAACAACTTTGAGGCATTTGGTTACTTTATTCCAAAATCGACTATCTAAGACCACATTTTTCAACTTTTCTCCCCTCTTCATGTTCCAAACTTGCTTGAATTCTACGCTTTAGAGCTAAACATGGTCAACAATGGTGCTTTCAATTCATGAAGAGATGTCTCTTCCTTTTGTGCATGCTAAATAAGATTGTTTTAACATAAATGTACGTGGTGATTCTTCTTCCCTTCTTGATAGTAATTTGATGAACTTTAAAATTCTTTTTCAAAATCTCCAATACTAATATCTTCGATTTATACTTTTCGTGTACATTAACCGATATTTTTTGCACTATTCATTCATTAGGAAAGGCCTTCTTGATAAGTTTCACCTTATTTGTTATATTCGGCAGGCGATCAAAGCTTTTGATTGTTTTTGCCCCCTTCATGCTCTACATTTCGAATTCTCTAACCACATTGGGCACTTGCATGCCTTTGATTCGTATTGTGTTTAGGTAATCCAAATTTCTTTAGCAAATTTGAAATTCATAATTCATGTAAAATAATTTTGTATATGGCATAAAAGGGATAACTTTTTGCCTTTGCCTTTTTTTGTATCTCTTGTGATATTTCATTTGAGTCAGGAAATTCTAGAACATCATAGTCTCCTTCAACAAATCTCATACTTCAAGATGACAAATTATCCTTGCAGCCCATAACGCATACTCCATGAGACTCATGTGCAGATGTTCATAGGTGATAAAGATCATGAGATTCACATTTGGTGCTAAACATCTGTCCCAAACTCTTGTAAACAAACAAAACCTTTGGTAAAAGAAATGACACAATTAAGGGAACGAGTGAGGCGACTAATAAATAATAAGTTTAAGAGAGATTCAGGGACATAGAGAACATTATCAATAGATGACGAAGGAAGGAGATGAATAGTACCGATACTGTGAGATAATGCGATCGGTGGCACCAGAGTCTAGAATCTAAGAACCAAGAGGATTGGAGTGAGTGATGCCAGCAAAAGATGTACTTGTTTGTGTACCAAAAGTAGTGGAACCAGAGTTTTGACAATCCTCACACCATTTAAGAAATTCATTGAAAATAACAGGGTTGCATGAACTATCACATGAACTAGGGTCAACAGTATAAGGTTGCACACGAGGAGCAATTTGTCAATGGAGAGATGAACATTAACATAATTAGTGTAGATGGACGAATCAGATACGGCAACAGAAGATTGCCAGAAAGCAAAAAGTGATTAGAGAGTGCAATTGCTACTAGGAAGCAAAAATCCTCAAAGGGCACAACAACTACTTGAGACCAAAAGTAGTCACTGCACAATGCTAAAGGTTGTCAGTCAGAAAAAGCTCTCCAAAATGACATAAAATAATCAACTAAAGATGTTTATAGTAAACAGTATTTGCCCTGCTGGCTATAAACAATATTCGTTGGGAAAATGTCAGTGGCAATGAAAAGTGATGCATGTGAACTGTGACAACAATGATGAACATTGTATCTAATATGATTAATGAGGGTGGGGAAAAAATTAGAAATTGGAAAAAGTATGTGGCTTCTAAACTATTTACTCCTATGAGCATTGGGCACACAAGAAAAACACAAATTTGAGTTCCATTCTCGTTAGGCTCTTGATATCATCTTTGAAAGTAAATGTTAAGCCTAACTCATTAAAAAGTGAACTTCAAACCTAATTGAACCTCAATCGATTTGTAAGATGAGGTTTTGGTCCACTTATTTACTATTATTTGGCCATATCAATAGTCAATGTGAAATATCTAACACATACACTCATGTCGAACATTCTATATCTCGAGCGTGGGAATAGATATTTGTAGGTGATCCAATAGTGTGACATGATAAAGTCAACAAATCTTGATAGGATGTGCTTTGTTACAATCTTTGAAATTGAATTTTAAGCCTAATTCAATTTCACAAATTTTGTTTCGAAAAAAAGGTTTGTACCCATTTATATATACTATAATTTGGTAATGTTAATGTTAAAATGAGCACTAGTCTGCAAAGCAAGTTGTACAGCAGAGACCTTATTTGATGGTTTATAAAATGCTAATTTGAGGTTCTGATTATATAAAATGCATATTAGGTTTTTCTCTATCCTTACAATGTTCATATAAACCGATATGAGCCTTCTTCATTATTGACCTGCATGTTGTACACCAATGTATCATATTCATCAACCTTGACTTTTATTTAGGGTAGTAGTTATTTATAGTTTTACGAGGATGTTCCATAATGTGAATCCTCTTACCTTTTCCTTGGATTTCATTTGATTTTTATTTTTCCTTATATGTTGTTTATAGTCAGTTGTCACGGCAGAAGAATGGAAGACAGGGATCTTGAAGGAACAAAAAATGTGTGTATGATATTGATTACAAATATTGATAAAGAGTTATGTCCATCTACAGTTACAGAGTTCTTACAAAGACATACTTCTCTATCAGTCAGAGTCTTCATTTTTCCAAGTTTATCAATGGAGTTATATACTAGGGGAGCCATTATGGTGCATTCTGAAGAAGAGTTCCGAGAGCTGTGTGGCTTTTTGAATAATCCCAACTGCATCATAACGTCTTCAACTGGCAGGTATTCTAGATGTATAGCTCTTAAATATCGATGTCTTGCATAAGCACAACCTAGTGTGGTTTTCATTGTTATTGTGTTGTATCAACTTAACGGCGAAACCAGGCTTGTCAAATTCTTTTTTTTTTGCAGTAATTGTTTTAATAATTTAATCAATTCTGACAAAATTGTATATATACTAATTTTGTAAACCTTTTTTATATTCTGTTTAAATTTAATCTATTCATTGTCGTTTTTAGGCCTTGGGTGATACTTGAAAAACTAGTGGGATTAAAAAATATTAAAGCATCGGTAGGAGCATTGGTGCATATATCAGAGGTAGGTTTCATACCCGAATTTCTTTCCTTTCACCAACAAAAAGAATATTTTATAGCTTTGTAGGGGAGTCTGATAATCGATTAAGGCTATAGGGGCAACCATGGTCAAATTGAGAGACCTAGAAAATATGTCTTTCATTGTCATAGTTTCAGAACCTAATCAGATAAATTTCTTTATACGTACTTATTGGAGAAGAAAATAAGAAGGGAAAAAAATAAACTTTTTTCTTATCAGTTGATGTATTAGCAAATTTGTAAAAGTTCTTTCTTACTAGTTTCTTCAAAAGTTGATTTTTAACTTCCCCATATCCTAATTTTAATTTTAATTTGTGAAGAAGCATTCAAGAGAAATAGGAAAAATTGTATTATTGATTGAAAAGTGTTATTAAAGAGGTGATTCTCTCAATGTCTAACCTGTCAAAGGTTCTAACCAAAAACGAAAATCCCCCCTCACTTCCCTGATTGGGCATGTATACAAATTTATTTTAGGCAAATGCTTTCTGTGCCCAGATAAATTATTCGTGCATCAACCGAGAATGTTTTCTTTTACCTTACAGATTGGTTAATCTTGATGTTACTAATTCCGAAATTAAAGATAAAAAACATGCAGGAAGAAACTGTTGGTGAAGGAAGGAACTGTCTTATTTGTATCCAGAATCTTACTTCTGAAAAGCTGTTTGCGGTAATAATAATCGACATAGGCGATGTGTTTTCATTTGTTTTTTTCTGCAGGAAGAAAAGATGGGAACTAGAAACAGTTTGAAGGTTTTACAATCAGGAACTAAAGAATTCAAGATAGCTTGTATCAGGAGGGATTTGTTTTGGGCATTTTCTGAGCACCAAGAGCGCTTACAGAAGAGGCTTGCACTTGAGGAGAGAAGGATTTTTGCAGCCAATCAACAACTTGCTTAAATGTTTATCCTTCTTTTCTTACTGTTTTTTGTGCTCATGTAAATATAACTGCTACAAGCCTATGCTCTACTTCTAAAACTATTGGAATTAAACCGTCAAGAAAATTTTGATCGATCCAGAAAGTAGTTTCTAAAATTCATTTTTTACCTTCTAAAACTTAATTTGCATTAATATAAATGTCCTCTCCAAGCCAAAGGGGTGCTTTTGGTAAAAGGGGTAGCGATTATCCGGTCTAAATGGACTACACGTGATATGAGTCCAACGATTAATCTTCTAAATACAAATCCTATTATTTAAAAATAAGGGATCTAATGGCGCCATGCAGGAATACTAAGTTGCTATTATTACTAAAACTATCAAATATTGGGAACAATTTAGGGATCAAATTAAATAATTAATATTAGAATATTCATTTAAACATTCATCTTTAAATTATAATCATTTAATATTTGAATGTAATAATAAAATAATAATTTATTTGATCGTCAAATGAATATATTTTATTGTTTATAGTGTTAAAATATCATCTCAACAAGATGGTTTCCAGTTAACTTTGATTTAGGCTGCTTTAGGCAATCGAAACCCACAAATTGGTGTCTATTGTAGGGCTAGATCAAATTTCCTTACTTCCACACTACCAAATTTCATAAAAAAAACACTAAATACAAAAAAGGGGAATCATAAACAACATACACCCATTGATGGTGATGCTTAACACTTCAGTTTGGATTGTAAAGGCATGTCATCGTGATGTGTTAATTCAGATTGTAAAGGCACATCCGGATGGCATGTCAATTAAAACACAATGGCAGATCCTCATTGTGTGTCAATTCGAATCACAAAGGCACATTCTTGTGGTATGTCAATTCAGATTGTAAAGGCACGTCCTCGTAGCGTATCAATTCGGATAGCAAAGACATGTTCTCATGACGTGTCAATTTAGATCACAAAGGCACATCTTTGTAATGTGTTAATTCGAAACACAAAGACACGTCCTCGTGTCAATTTAGAATGCAAAGATATGTTCTCATAGTGTGTAAATTTGGATTCCAGAAGCATGTCCTCATGATTTGTCAATTCAGGACGCAATTCATGACATGTCAGTTCGTTCCTTCAATAATACAATTCAGAAAATAAAGTGTTGAAAGATAAATAATACTCTTAAATAACAGGTATGTAAACGCATAAATATACATTTTGTTATGAAAATTCACTCATACATTTTGTTATGAAATTTTACTCATAAGTACTTTGTTACGAAGATCTATTCATTTTCCTAATTGAATAAATAATTAAAGCACACAAACACATAATTACTTTAAAAGCTTAAGAAATCGCAAATATATATCAGAGTACGTCAAATTTAGAAAACTAGAAATAGTAAACAAAGTTCGGTAATACAAAATATAAACTAGTCGACTAAAGCCCCATCGGCGACCAACTTCAGGGTATCTAAGGGAGAGATATCTAAGTCAGGGTAAAAGAGATGAAGTTAGGCAAGAGCCCCATCAAATCTGTAGTCGTATCTTTAAGAACTTGTATTTTCTTCTAAGACTTTTTATCCTTCGCTTGTCATATTTCCCCTATAGCTAAGTATTCTTTAGCCTATTTTTATTTGAGTTTTCTCTAACTCTCCAAGTCATCCTCTAGGCGAATGATGTTTTTCTCCAACTCGTTTGCTTGTTGAATCAATTCCTTGTTGTGAGAAAGAACTTGAAGGATCTCGACAACTTCCTTCTTCATCTATTTGAGAATGAAATTGTTGTGTGTCGAGAGAGGTGAGATCGCTCTTGGCATCGTCCAATTCTGTTTGCATCTCTTCTATCTGCCTTGACCTTTTCTTTTCCAATTAAGAATCTTTTTTTGCTTTCTTCAAAGAAATGCAGGAAGGGGCATCCATCTTGCAAATCAGACCTTGGACTTCCTCTTGAAGAGATGGGAGGTTCTCCTTGTTCAAAATAACAACATCCTTGTCCAGCAAATTGCTCATTTGATTACGTCGGAAAAAATTAAAGGCGGGATTCCAGAAGTTGTGCAGCTTACCTGATGATCGAGTCGACATTATCTTCGAATGACCTACATTAGAGGGAGTAAACCCAAACGGGTTTGAATGGGTAGAAGGGGCTGAAGAAGGTGCCTTAGAAACCTTTTTTTCCTCTCTTTCTTATCAAAGACTCCTCATTGGAAATCATTGTCTCAGGATCATTTGTGGGCGGCTTAGCTTCTGATTTCCCTGTGGCAATTGCATCCTACACCCTCTCAAGACAAGTGAATAGACCCTTATACCCCGTTAATGAAGACAAAAGGGTTTAGGGTGTTGGTGGAGCCACTGTGGATATTGTGAGAGTTGCAGAGGTGTTGTAGAGGTGGTTAAAGATTGTTGGCGTGCGACAGAGACAAAGTGAACATTGGAGATTTGGAGTGTTGAGGTAAGTGATTGAGTTTTGATTTGAAAAATGTTGGGGTGAACGGGTGTTTGTGTTGTAGATGGGTGGATTATTGGGTGTTGCTAGTGTAGATTATGGGTGGGGAAGAGTGGAGGCGCTAAGGGGGTATTTTTGAGGTTGGGAATTGGTTTTCGGAAATCGTTTTCCGAGAAGATGGAAAACGATTTTCGTAAGTATATTTTTTTCAGTTTTAGTTGATAATTTCGAAAAAGGTTTTTCGGAATGATAAACTAAATAAAAAAAAAAGGAATAGGTTGTTGTTGTTAACATAATTCTATAATTGTTTTTTAATGAAGAGGGGGGTAAGAACGCGAAGTGGAGGATCTCAAACAGATCGGGTACGACCAACTGCTTCTGTAAGATGAAGAGAGTGAGGTGGTACCTCAAACATTGTTGTTGAGGATGACGTTGGAGGCAATGTCCGTGAAGAGGTTAATGTTGTAGAGCCTCAAGGATATCCGGGAGGACCTTTTGATACATCATTATTAGTTAGTTATGAAGACCACATTGCCATGCAATTGTGGAATGGCGTGGTAAGTAATTATATATTCGAATTAATATTTTGTTTTTGGTTGTTGTATGATTTAAAATTGCATGGTTGGTGTAGGACCGTGCTGAGCTGAAATTGGTATCGCATGAAATAAAATTGAGCAAGTTTGGGCTGCCGCATAAAAGAATTGAAGCGATATTTGAGTTGTCTGTCTTAAGTGGCTTGGTAGGATGCAGCTATGAGATGATAGACAAATGTTTATTTGAGGATATGAGGATGCCTGTAGTAACAGGCAATGGATAATAGCTGCTAGAGCTTATTTGCTCCACCTAGTTGGAGGGACTATTTTTGCATATAAGAGTGTCATTTCAATGAATGTTACTTTCTTGGATTTTTTTTTTCTTGATTTGAGGGTTAATGGGGATATTCATGGGCGGCAGCTGCTCTGACTCATATGTATGAATAATTGGGCGATGCAAGTTATGGATCTACGAGGCAGCTAACTAGATATGCAACGTTGTTACAAGTTAGTTGTTTTATCCTTTAATTTAATTTTTGGTAATGTTTTTAACGAATGTGTTATATTTGTTTTAATTGGGTTAATTTTCATGAAATAGTAGGCCTGAGTATATGATCATTTTTCAAATATAGGTGACAGACATTTGTGTCAAGATTATATTGAGGAGCAGCCTAGGTGCAAGTGTTATCAGATTGATAGGTTGCCTTCAGTTGCTGCTATTAGATTTGAGCTTGATAATCTTTTGCTATTTGGTATTTGCTTTATGCCATATGAGGAGCATAGGGAGACGCATCCATTGAATGACTTTCATTGTTCTCTGACTTCATTAGATTGCAAAGATGGAGGCAAATGCACTTGCTTGAGCGTGTTCTTAGGTTTGGATTTGTTCAGATGATCCCCTACCACCCATCTGTTCACCTTCGGGGCAACCAGTCCACTGAGGAACTGGACAGTTGGTGGATCCACTTTGATGCTCATGTTGTTCAAGACGTGACACTCACGCAGCATGCAAGATAGTACGTTGAAGGATATATGGAGTGGTACCGCTTGGTATCACATCCTTATATCATTCAGATGCCTGAGCACGATCGACCTCCAGTTGTTGCCCCGATGAGAGGTCCACATGCTGACAGGGCCAGACACAACATGATGACACACAACATAGGCAACCAAAGTCTGCTGCTGTGGTTAGTTATTTATACTTATTGAACAACATTATATTTATTTTAAATTTTAATGATAAATATTTGTTTTTCTTTTCAGGACATTATTAGAAGAATGTCAAAGACATTGCAATCCTTGGTGGATGCAGGTCATGTCCCTGAAGGAACGCCAGTATGGGATGGCATACAAACCCCATTGATGCTAGGTAAGGGAGCCACAGGCCAGACAACGATTTATGTTAGACGACATAGACATTGATATTTATGTTTTTAATGTTTTCAATAGAAGAAAACATCTTTTTCAGTTGATGTAATGACATTTTTAACTTAATATTTATCTAACTTATTTGGTTAGTACTTCTGCATGAATGTTTAGCATAAATAAGTAATGATGGCATTAAACTTAAAGGAAGGTAACACATAAATAACTTTATAAGTCTTCAATGATATGGTTTAAATGCAAACACGAGCACATTACTCTAAACTAAGCACTAAACCTAAAATGGTCTTCTAGTCGCCACCAATTGTGTAAAAACTTGCATCTGACTTGTGTAAGGAATTTTCCAAGATTTTGCAATGGCATAACAATGACCTGACCAACACAAATCAGTAGGGAGAATAGGACAACCGTCTTGCAATTTTACCTACAAACAATAAAACAGGTAATCAACGCAGACTATAATAAATTAGGTTTTCAATGTAATATTCAATAAATGACTTGTACTCGGACAAAGTGATTGTCATAAACATGACCTATACAAATTATTTGATGCAATTTCAAATCATTCGATGGTTGTGTTCTTAAAGGGGGATTGATTAATTCAATGATATACAAACCACAATCACGTTATACCGATTGTCGATTAGATATCCTACGTGGGTATACTCATCCACTTATCTGAACCTGCCTGCAAATCATAACAAAACAATTACAAACCATGTATACAATCCAAATAACAAATATAAACAACAATATTAGTTACATACCATGGACAGCCCATCAACAAGGAGTGAGTTCTTTAAATATTCAAACCGATCTTGAACCCCAAAAAGTTAAACGTACTCAATACGAAAGTGAGAAAGCTCTTTAAGTAAATTCATACGAACCACAACCCATGATTCCTCTCCCATTACCAACAATGCTGCAACAACACGATAACCACAATGGCCATCTGCAACCACATCGACAACATCAATAATGTAAGGATGGATTTCAATAGGAAATTGGTCAACCATAGGGATGGATTTAATTAAGGGAGTTTCTTCCTTCACTGGATTGCACGATTTTAGAGTAGATGAACTACCCTGTTGTGAATGGAGTGCATCAACATGCTCAAAATAAGAGGGTATTCGCTTCGTTGATCTTGCAAATTGCCTAGCCCAACCCTTTTTAGCACCTTTTGTTTTGACTTGGAACTTTGGTACTCCCATAGATGTTTTATCTGGAAATGATATTTCACATAATTTATTCTTGATGTGAAGTTTTCTAGAAAATGTCAACCTCTTTGAAGCATTTATAGATTAGATTGAACTCTTGTTGGATTGACAACTCAGATGTAGTTTCAACACATGAAATATCTGGAGAGCTTAATCGGGTCCAAAAATATGCACTGATTGTAGCGGTATGCTCCCTAAACCAAATGAAGCCAATTCACAAGTATAAGGTAGTCCAAGAGTCGATCTAAGAGTACAACCACAATGGTCTTTGTCAAAGCCAGCATATTTAAGTCGATTCATCTCTTCTACAATAACATGTAATGCATATTTCAAAATAAACCCAACTCATTTCTTGTATGCTATGACATTGAACAAATGACTAACCACATTTAGACTCTTCCCAAATGAAGTTTTAATTGCATTATGTTGCAGGATAATTGTTAACAAAATCCCAACAAAAACATATGTCTCCCATGGATGTCTGAAGCATCCTTCTCAAATTCCAATAAGCAGACACAACTCTACAAAAAATGAACATTACATAATATATATGAAATATTAAATTAAGTTATAGAAGCAAAACACATGACTATGTGACATACCTGTTAGTTGTTGTGTTACCTAAGTGCATTAACTTATCTGTCCATGCCTTCACAAATTTTTCCTTATGAGGAAGTACCGAAGTACTAAGCACATAATCAACAAATATGGGCCATGGGGAACAAACAAGTTTGAAGGCTAGGACACAATCTTCAAATTTTTGTTCATGATTACAATCAACTACAGATCTCCAAGCTTCCATCACTTGATCCCATGCCTCTCTCGGATGAACTATCATTTTACACTTTGCTTTGACATTTTTTGTCAATATGAAAGCGACACAAAACATTAGAAGCTTCAGGAAACACAACTCCTATTGCTTTCATCAAAACAAGATCTATATCACTTACTATTACCTTAGGATATGCATCAACTCTCATAAACAACCCTTTCAATATTTCAAGGGCCCAAACAAAGTTGTTTTCACGTTTTGCTTCAACCAAAATAAATGTCGCAGAAAATGTTAGCCTCGTTGACGCCACACCAACAATCTCAAGTAATAGAAGCATGTACCTGTTTGTCAATGTTAAATGAATTTAGTAATTTAACTGAATCCGGGTGTGTCCAAAACAAATTTTGCACCACATTTGTGCCTTCATTACACCTACACATGCAGATACATATCTCGCCCAAGCAACATCATCAAATGTTGCATTTCTGTTCTGTGACCTCAATGTTTTTCGATATATATTCATGGCTGTTGAGCATTAGACGGTCCAAAGTCTCTTTAGAGGATCAAATAATTTGATAAAGTTTTTATGATAACAAAACTCAAGTATATATTTATATTTGATGACTTATATACATTGCGCAGTTAACATTATTATTATTATTATTATTATTTATTATTATTATTATTATTATTAAAGCAGGAGACACATGGTCTATAAAGAGATAAGTTTTCTTACTATTTACTTTTATGTGTTATTGATTTGATTTAAATTGATTTTATATCATATTATGCTCTAACGTTCAAATTTGTTCATAATGGAAATTATTCAAATTATTATGCAGTATTTAAATATGATTAATTGATTTTATATCATGATGTGCATTAACGTTCAAATCTGTTCATAATAGAAATTATTCAAATTATTGATGAGTATGTCAAATATAATTTCTCTATGTTACTTTAAATTAATTATTTCTGATACACAATTAATCAAGTTTAAGCAGTTTAAAATATTAGAGAAATATTTCCAGTTTGAGCTCCATACATCAGAAAGTCAAGATTGCTCTGTTCAAGCATCCTAACGGCTAGTTTCTAAAAAGCTACATATAGAGGAGCAAGTTCAAGTTGAAGGACATAGAAGAAGAAGCAAAGAGAGAAATATATCATATAATACATTGAAGAAGATATACTGAGTGTTTATTGTCAATCTGCTATTGAGAGCATCTAGAGTTTTGGGTTGTGTGAAACCATTGTGTAATTCTTCACCATTGTGAGCTTTCATTGTTATCTCCTTTGAGAGTGTTTCTTTAATTCTTGAGTGGTCTTGATCTCAGGGGGACATTGGGACTGGTATAACCTGGAGAGGTTTGTGTACTTGTACCTGGAGAGGTTTGTGTACTCATTGTAACTTAGAGAGGTTTGTGTACTCGTTGTAACTATTTGTTGAATAGTGGAACCTCTTGAACGGTTTATTCAAGGGAGAACTGGACGTAGCCCAAGAGATTTGGGTGAACCAGTATAAAATTGCTTTATCTGTGGTTATATATTTTTGCCTTGGTTGGTGGTTTCTATTTATAGCAAATTGAGTTCAGACTCCATTCAACCCCCTTCTGGAGCCAGCTATTCCTACAATGGCATTATAAATTTGTTTTATCGTGGTGACATTATTCTCATTATGCTCCTTTAAAGTTAACAAAATATATTTCTAGGTTTTGCTGATGTCTTAGTCATTTCAACAAGCGTGCTCTTGTCGTCATTTGTCAACCTACCTGCATATGGATGACCCACCAAAGTTTCTGCCAAGTCATGATTGTGTGACCCACAAATTAACTTTAAAATTCATCCTTCCCCATCATTCACGGGTTTTCTTTGTAGTCTAAATGGACAATCATATTTCCTGCTTCCACACTTAGTAACATCTACATCCTTCTTATATTGCCTGTATTTATCTCCTCTCTCACAACCCCAAAGAATATATGTCTTCCTTCCTTGTTGTCCATTTGCAGTATCTAACCTTAATATAACAATCACAAACCCAAAGCCATAAGCAGTCATTCTTGCCTACTTTAGCAACTCATCCTGAGAAGCAAATACCTGATTAAACATATCAAAACAGTCAACTTTGTTCTTCCAAATACTTGTCACATATTGATTTATTAAAATAGTTTTCTGCATTAAAGCTTCACCTTATCAGTATCAAAAGCATTCTTGCATACATCGACCATGCATTCATTACTTATTGGATCACCACTATATGACTACCACATATCAACATCATCACTAACCCCACACCACATGTCCATATCATCTGAAATATTGGTGAAAAATTCCATATCCATGGTCTTTCTGCATAAAACAACAAAATCAACATAAGTAAATCCAAAGCACAATAATCAATTTCGAAAATCGAATTTCAGAATGGGGTTTGGGTGGGCCAAATGCGTTACGGAAAGCGTTTTCCATAAACAAGGCTTTATGTTTCGGAAAACAATTTTTCGATAGAGAAAATGTGAGGAGATAACACTTACAGAAAACCTTTTCCAGAATAACAAAAACGTATTTCGGAAAACATTTTTCGAAAGTCAATATGTGTATTTCGGATTAAGTTTTCCATAATACACATATTGACTTCCGAAAAACATTTTCCTGAATACATTTATGCTAGTCCAGAAAAGGTTTTTCGTAAGTATTATCTCCTTCAATGGAAATCATTTTCCGTAACCAAATCTCCTTACACCCGCTATTCCGGAATACAAAACCCTTCTACGGAAAATGCTTTTCAGATCGCTTTTGCCACACCCCCAATCCCATTTTGGAATTTGATTTCTGGAACTCCATTTCTGCAGAAACCTTAACGCACCCCTACGTAATGAAGAAACAACTACCACTCACCTTTCCCACTGAGAGAGATGTTACCAAAAAGGGTTTCAAAGCCGCATCCACCACCGCACTGGCCGCAAAACGTACACCCCACTCACCGCCTACCTACTGTACCACTCACCCTTTCAATATTCTACTAAGGATGTTTCAAGTATTATGAATTTGTGATGGGGTGCAGAAAGAAATTGGGGATGCAAGAAGTAATTGTCTTTCCCTACCTCGCCGGTTCCGTCGCGTAAAATTTGGGCTTTTGGAGGATCAATAGTAGTTTTAACCCTTTTACCAACCCTTATTTTCTTCACAAGGTGAAATAATTTGTGCTCGAAAGTTGCCATTTGATATATAAATAACAAAAATAAATTAGATTTCTCAAATTAACCCAAAATTTTAAAATTTGGAAAAGAGATATACTGATGTACTCTTTCAATTCCAAAGCTTGAAATTCAAGTTTTATTAAAGTCTCAAATATTGAATGTTGTAACATTCTTGTTTACAAATAAATATATTAATTATTTTATCTTAAAATAAGAGTTAGAAAATTTTAAACTTTAATTCATATTGTGAAATTCTCAATTTAAAAGTATTTTGTATTTTAGATAACATTTAAATATTAAAAAAACATTAAGTACTTTAAAAATAATTGTGATTAAATAAAATGAAAAAAAAAACATATATAATAAGAACTATATATATATATATATATATAAAGATATTTAATTAAAATAAAATATCTAATTAAAAAATTTTAGAAAGATTAATAAAATAAATAAATAACAAGTAACGTGTGTGTAGCTTATCTCTTTAAGAGATACATCATTTAAAGGATAAGTTTGAAAAAAAAAAGAGAAATAATAGGATAAGAAGATTAGATAAGATTACATTTAATATATAATGATTACTTTTAGAATAAAATTAAGGTTATAAATAGAAAGTGGAGTGGATTAATGTAAAAGGAGAGAGGGGAGAAGGAAGGAAGAGAGAGAAATGAGAAAGAGAAAGAGAAAAGGAGAAAGAGAGAGAAAGAGAGGAAGATAGAAGATAGGGAGAAAAAAAAGAAATTTAAGTAAGGGAATGCTTTAATCTTTTACAAGTATTTGTAACTTATTTCTAGTGTGTCTCTCCATTTAAAGGTGAGGAGGGAGTGAGATTAAGTTTTTTCTATGTTAATATTAATAAAATTATGTGTGTTTTATTAATCTTTTAAACCATATTTATCTATATATTATCTTACTCTCTTTGTTTCTCTATTTATTTTATATCCAATAATGCACACTGTTTCCATTTATTTTATTTTTTTTTATTTCTAGTTACGCACTGATCTTATTTATTTTATCTTTAGTCTCACATTGGTCCTACTTATTTTATTTACTTTATCTCTAGTTACGCACTACTCCTATTTATTTTATCTCCAGGTAAGCACTGGTCCTATTTATTTGATTTATTTTATCTTTAGTTTCGCACTAGTTATATTTTATTTATTTATTTATTTTATCTCCAGTTGTGTGTACTGGTCCTGTCTATTTTATTTATTTTATTTTATCTCCAGCTATGCGTTGATCTTGTTTATTTTATTTAAGTCATCTTCAATTTTATAAGAATTATATTTATTTAAAGGTCTTGCTTTAATTCTTATTTTTATTTCATTTTCTAATAATTTAAATATTATTTTTACATATAAATACATATAAAGTAAAAGTAAGTTTTTTTTTATGAATTTGGATAAAAAAGTTACTTGTATGTTATGCTATTAATTATTTATTGTATTTGTTTGACTGTTGTGTACAATTTATAAATTGAGGAGATATATAAGCTATAACGTGATGGTCAATATGTTATGTGATTGATGAAAATGTATTGAGTATGTTTGTTGTGAAAGAGTGTTAGGTTTGAGAGTTGAAACCAAATTCATATAGTTCATAATAGTAAACTGGACTAAGATATTTCACAGACTAAACTTGGTATTATCCAATACCTGCTCAACATCGCCAAGGTTAGGTAGTGAGTATATATCTCTTTTATTGACATATGGTCAAAATTTTCGAGAAAATAATTATGATTGTACCAATGTTTTGATGAGATATACTCAACTACCTAATCACTTTCCAAATAAATTTTGATGTTCAAGGTTGGATCATCAAAAGCGGTATATGGATCCATACGTCTGATAAAGTGAGAGTAATTCTTGTTGTTTTAGGTCAAGTTATAGGCACTCATTGTTTGTATTGTTTGTTAAGTTTATTAATATTAATATTCAAGGCTTATAAAAACCTCACTCCTTTTATGTTTCTCTTTCATATGTGTCTGTTGTATAAGTAGATGCAGAACCTGCTCAATAGGAGTTGTCAAGAAACAATCTTTGGAAGATTTTATGAATGATTGACTTATGAAGAACAAGATTTTATGAATGATTGAGTTATGAAGAACATAGTTCTAATGTCTTAGAATATATAAAATAGATGGTTCTACCTTATGATGTAGAGTCCTTATTGTTGTAAACTTATATTTCATTTTGTAATATATTATGAATATTTACAAAAGATGTGAAACGTCGACATACTTTTATATTTATGAAATGATATCATGAGTTATATTTTCTCTACTAAAAGTTGATTTTACAAAAAAAATAATAAATACTCACAAATTCTAATTAAATAACACATAATTAAATAGTAGTTGGGGTGTTTCAAATGTCGCCCCCAACTTCTCTAAAAAGATGGAAATTTTATGTTCAACCTCGTCCAGCTCTCTAAGGATCATGCTCCTTGTGGATGAGGGGTTGGTGACCAATACAAAGGAAAGTCATCAAGGAGTGAAGGGCAATGGATTGAAGCATGATTTCTTTACAAAATTAGCTTTGAAGACTCAAACGATGTAAGGAGGTCTACAACTTTTTGGAATATCTCCTACTCTCAAATAAGTAATTAGCATATTTGTGGTAGGCACCATGCCAAAATCACTACACAAGATGGAAAAAGCCATAACAAAGGCCCAACTAAAAGGTATAATTGGGTAGGAAAAACATTAGTAGAGTCAAGACTTGCTTCTCAAAGTTATCTAGGGGGCCCTATTTTGGTGAAGTTGGTAACATAGAAGAAGAAAAAAGGATCTTTTAACATTTCTCTTTTGGTTCATCTACATTGCAGGGGACGATGACAACATCATGTTCGTCGCTTTTGCTAAAGGATTAAGACTGGCACAAAGTGTCACAACGTCCCAAATTAAATAATGATATGATAAATCTTGAGTACCATATAATAATGTAAGGACTTGATTTTTCCTTAATTTGAAAAACTATTACAAAAATTAGCAAAAGGTGATAACGTATAAAATATAACATCTAGAGAGGCATTAAATAGTATGAAATTTTGATTTGCTATGCGTGAGATTTTTAAACAAAACCAATTAAAGGAGTTAATTGGTAAAAACAATATTTAGAACAGAAATAATAATATATATAATATTCAATTTTTCAGGATGGTACACAAAGTGGTTATGGATTGAGAGAAAGTGGAGGAAAAAGTTTCTTTTAACAAGTCAAGGTTAGGCGATGGATACATATTTTGGTACACAACCATTGAAACGAAAACGATGAACAACCCTAATACAAAGCTCTCATAGAAACTATCTTCCCTAAAGATGATAACTTGGGAAAATAAAGGGAAAAAAGAGCAAATAATGATAAAGAACTAACAAGAAGGTAGATGTATCTCTTAAGGAAAAGGGAAAGGGAAAGGAGACTTTGAGATGAAAACGAAGCAGATTCAACGAAGAAATGAAAACTTGATGAGGAGGTTTTAGGTTAAAGGAGTGAGATTTGAAGCAAAAGTTTTGACAAAGCCAATGAGGAAAGGCTACCTGTAAGGATGCTCGAGAACATTACATTTGAATAACTTATAGCCTCACTCGTTACATGCGAGAACTAATAAAAGTCTTCTAAAGCTTTTTCACTTATTTAGCTTAAAGTTGAAGATATGTGTTCTCTCTTAAGTTAGAAGAGTACTTTTAGTAAAAGAGGTATAAATAATGACTATCCAATCTAAATAAACCATGAGTGACATAAACTAACTAATACAAACCTTATTATTTAGAAATAAGAAGTCTAATAATTTACTGTAGTAACATTAACAATAATTGTTATTATTACTAAAATAAACCCTAAATATGTATCAAGTATCATGAATAACAACTTACAAATCAAATTAAATAACTTCTGAATATTTAAGTGACACTCATCCGTTAAGTTATAATAAATTATTATTTGATATTTGATTACAGTCGCTTAGAAAAATAACAAAATTATAAAATAAGATGATTTTCACTAAATGAGATAATTTTGATGTGGATTGGCGTGAGCTATTAAAAATAGGAGTAGAATTATCCAATACCTAAATAAAAAATAATTTTTTTCACAATAAACCCAAAAAAAGACTTAGTAAACTCTCTCGGTATATATTTACCTAATATTTACTATTCATATTCTAAATTTGATGCCTGGATCCTCAAATTGGCAATATAAAAACTCATCCATTCTTTCCTTACACTACCTCGTCCGATTATTTATATCTATACTACTATATTATATTATATAAAGAAGGTATACTATTTAGTAATTTTTATATTATTTTTTAATTAGATAATTATATTCTTTAATAAATAAAAAAATTATTTATTTAATAAAATGAATAATTGAACAATTTATAGCAATTACATATATTTTAAATACTGTATTTACAAAATTATATATATATATATTAAATTATATTATTTTTCTATTTTTATATAATTACTCAAAATAACAAAACTATAAAAGTAATACAATTATGTATACTTTAATATAATAAAAATATGAATACGCGCATGTGATTTTGCTAATATTTTTATATAAGGAACTTTTTACTTTATTTTAATATCTAAAACAAGGTTTAAAGTATTTTCATTTCTTTTGTAAAAAAAATTAATAATTAATCTATTTAATATTTATAACAATATATAACTCAGATACATCCCTTTTCCTTATAATTTTATTCTTCAAATAATTAATTTTAAACTTCAATTATTATCCACAATAGAAAAACTAAGTACACAATAAAAATAATTATCCACATTAAAATCAAAAATATTATTTTAAAATTCATTTTAATGAAAATATCTTCACAATAAATATTTTCTTACAATATATAAAGAGAATACAGATGTGTATACAAATTTTTACAATTTACCTCTTAAAAATAAATATTTTTTAAAATTCAAATAACAACAGAGATGAGAAAAATTGAAATTCTATAATTTTATACATATGATCAAATTTTAGAATTTTAATTTCTTTTAAAATTTTCTATACAAGTAATATTTTGTCATACTGCACTATAAATTCTTTATAAAAATTAATTATCCTCTAAAATTCTCCCATCTAAATATCTAAAAACAATACCTTCTAATTGTATCAGCATCAAATATTAGAAATATTTGGGATTCTTCCTGATTCTCACTCTAAATTTTCACTAATTTTTCTTTCTCTGCCAATAATCTTTACGGCTAGTAGTACAGTAACCTATGAAAGAAGACAAGTCCCTTTCCTAGTTCCTAAAGCTGAACAGCAGAATATTTGTTTGATATTCTTGAATCCATCATTTCAATAATTTTCTTTGCTTTACAAGAATCTAAAATGAATCAAGCCGGGAATCAAATTTCGGAGAAATAAGTGCACAAGATAATGTTATCATTTCCCACTCGAACTTCCTTCCTGTGCAAGAACCAAAACCATAAGAGAGAGATCAAGAAACAACACTAGCAGTTCATGGCAAGTCAAAAATAAGCACAGCTCAATTGAATAACTAAAAGAAAATAAAAACTCTACAATCTTACCATGGAGGGTGAATTCGGATCACATTCCCCACTACAAGGTCAACATTGTTGCAAACCCTTGGGCTAAAGATAATGGTGCTTTGACTGCTTTTGCTGCCACCAAACCCCATTCCTTCGGAATTATCTTGTAGCAGAAAATTCTGCAAAAACAACCTACCACCTTCGATCAATTTTCGGATCAGCATTAAATATTGGGTATGTCTGAAATGCATGTAGTCGTTCCATTTCAAATAAAGTGATCCTGTCACATTATGTGTTCAAGTGAAGCAAAATAAATCAAATAGAATAGCAGTTAATTCTAGCTTTTCCAAGAGGACATCGTCATTCTCCACCTCTACAGGTAACATGTTTTTATATGTAACAGCAACAACAACAAAAGCCTTATTCCCACTAGAATTTAAATCCAACCAATATAGAGGTTGGAAGTTTTTTCACCATATAAACTATTCATAAATGCCAGGAATTAGTGAGGCAGTCATTGCCATATTTTTTTCTTAATACCTTAATGAAATAAAATAGATTGACAATGAGGTAGTCAATTCAGGCACAGCTACTTGAAATTTTAAAGAATTAATGATTTTAATTAATAAAACTAAAAAAAATAAATGTCAACAAGTATTTACTAATAAGATCCTCAGATTGGTCACCCTTTTAGGATATTCAAACCTTATATTGAGTATAAAGTATAAACTTCAGTAGATATATGTTAGACTCAGGAGACTGCATACACAAATAGGATAATTTTATCAATAACAATTCCGGATTAAAGAAGAACTATAGCACAATCTCATAAACACTGGCCTTAGCCTAACCGAGTCCTTTTTTAAACATACATGCAAATTCGTAAACAACCTCCCTTATAACTGTCAGACATACAAATATCAACTATTGTTACAGTTTAAAAATTGGTATGGTTTCTCACACGTAAGCCCTTCTTCACTCCTGATAGAGATCACGCGCCTCACTCACAACTCTGATTTGGTTCATACACACACTCACAATTTCAAAAAGAAGATTGTAGAGGATACAGAAAACTAGAGGACTTCTCATTATTCTCTAAAAAAAAAAAAAAAAAAAAAAAAAAAAAACAAAACAAAGACATATATATAATTCTGGTTTCCAACACAACCAGAACTAACTAAACAACAGAATTTTGAATCCTGTTTAAAAACTTATTATTACAACTATCTAATAAAGTAACCGTCAAATAATGTCAAACAGCTACTGCACTCTTCTGACACTAAATAATGTGCACATGTAGAAATGACTGCTTACTGTCGCATATAAAAACACAACTGCCTTGTACATAAATTATAACTGCATTCTATCTTGTTTTCTGACATAAACTGATAGGATGCAGCCCCCTATAACAAAGGTTTATGAGAGAAGAAATAACGGAAATGGGAATAGAGCTTTTGATATAGTTACAAGTATTAGGAATTAGTTAACATGTCAGGACAGTTAGTTAAGAATAAAAGAGGTTTGTATAAAATACCCTAGGGGGTAGAGAAGTGGGGGACATGAGAAAATATATGTTGGGAGGATATTGATCCGTTGAAGAACCAGGGTTATTCATTTCTGTAATATCTTCCACTTGGAAATATACATTATTCAGTCTTTCTGTAAACCTCATCTTTCCTAAGTTTCTCATCCAGTTTCTATAATAAACCTTCAAAGGCCTACCACAATTTGGCCTATCACAATAATAAGCATCTAAATGGAGATCAAAGTTAAGTTAAAATAAGTTGATTTTTATAACTTCACCTTACCTCTCTATACTTGCCAAATGAGCAGTGACAAACAGTCAGCTTTCCATCATGGTATCTTGAAATGATTTTTACATCAATGCAGCCAAGTTCACCTGGGAATTTTTTTCATTATAAGCAAAACAAAAAAGCATACACACCTGTGTAAAATCAGGTTAATTTTCTACTTTATGCGCACCCCCCTTGCCCACCCTCTGCTTCAAAAAGGAACAAAAATGAAAAACTACTACCAAATGATTGTTTCAGTAATGAAATAAGTCTCAAATGGTGTTTTACTTAGATAAGAAGGGAAACTGCAGAGAAAGTAAAATCGAGAGTTTTACTATCTGGCCTAGCTCCAGCTTTTAACTTTTTGCAGAAGTCCATGTCTGTTTCTTTTTCTTTCAGCATCATCTGCTGTAGTTTTCCAAATAATCCAGAACTGCACAATTTGGCAAGATAACCCAGACATTGAATTCAGAATTAATTCAAATTCATTTTTAGCTGCATAAAAGTACCAGGAAGCTACTACTATTTCATACCTCAATGAATTATGCGCTCCAACATTAGCCCCTTCAGTGATAACAGAGGATGTCCCTAGAGCTTCCACAAATCGCTCTGACATGGTCTGCATTTTCTTTACAGGGAAGGTATTTTTAATCTGTTGATAACTTGCCTGTAAAAGTAAGTAGATGTACAGCAAGCGTTAGGAACCAGGAATAGAAATGAGAAAGAAAAGAACGAGAAAAAGGAGAGAACTCTCTCTCTCCTTCAAGGGTTTCTCTTTTCACAAAGAGCTAATGCTTGATCTATAAATGAACATATATCAATCCCCTCTCCAACAAGGGTTTCCCCTTCACAAAGAGCTTATGCTTAATTCACAATACCAACTCCGGATATTTTCTATCCTTCTTAATGTATTTATATCTAACTAACCCTTCTGACTAACTAACTAATTCATAAATATTCTCACAGTATTAATTAACTCATTAATATTCTGACTGTCTTAACCAACTTCCCTCCTTCTATCCTAACATCAAGTCATGACACTAAACTAAAAGGTAAACATGCAGTCATACAGCATATATAGTTATATACCTCATTGTCACTTGATGATCCACTTTCCACAGGCTCTGAGGAATCTTCACTGTCAACAGCTGTCTCTTGTAAGTGGAGTCTACTACTTTTCTGCAAACGCTGCACCAAATTTCCTCCTCTTTGAGGATCATTCAGAAAATATTGGAATATGGATGCAAGAAAGACCTCATAAAGGAAAGAAGTAAATGGATAGATAGGTCAAGAAGTACGGGAAGCATTTCAAAATTTCTACCCACCTGATTGGCCTTATCTTGGGGGTTGTTAAAGATGTTATCCATTGAGGCAAGATTAAATCTACGTGGAAAAACTTCTGTTTCATCAGGCTCAATGTCTGAGTTTTCTTCAATTTTGTCATCGTCTTCAAGATGATTTCCATCTAAATTTCCAGAACTCCCAGGATCAACAGCTTGCACAATTTCAGGCAAGCTGTCAAAATAGGGGACTGAAGGACCAATGCCCCCACATTTATGTGACCCTGATGCCAATGAAAATCTTGGTTTAGCTTTCCAAATCCCTGCAACTGTTATCAACTTGATATAATACTCCAGGTATTAATTAGCTATCAAGAATTGCAACAGTTGTTGTAATTCAGGTGACATAAACTTAAAGCTATACAATAATAGTACAACACTAACAAAGAAAATAAAATTCTTTAGGGAGCAACAATTATGCCACAGTAGTCCACTAACATTAGGATGCATCGATAATACAAAAAAATCATTTATCTGTCAAAATGAGTATTTGCAACAAAAAAAATCATCAAGGAACAGTATGATGTATTACATGAACTCCGTTCTAAGAAAGCACACGAATTAATAGTGAAAAAAAGGACAAGAAAATTCAAGCCCATACAGATCACATCATGTACCACTCCCTAATGAATAGTCAACAAGATTCCAAATCCACACAAGGTATTTCTAAAGGAACATAAAAAATTAGACTACACAAATTTATATTCTGATTTGAAAATTATAACTGTTGCAATTATATTAAGAGTAAACCAACAAGGGGGGAAAAGGTCATCAAAAACTAAAATTACTGCAACGAAAGCAACAAATCATGGCCCAGATTAAAAAAAATGAAAAATACGTTAATTTCAGTTAGTTCTCCGTATGGATGTTTAGGGATGCACAGAATCTATATAACGTGAGAAGCAGTGGCCTGGAGATAACAACAGAGAGACAGAACAGATGAGAGAAGAGATAAAGAGAATGTCTGACGTACTATTGTATTGAATTCTGAAGGCTCGTTTTGGAAAAATACATCTAGTTTGTATAGCTTAAGGAATACAGTTCCTAAGCAGTAACAGAAGAAAAACAAGTTCTAACTATTAGTAAGATGACAGCTAAGAGACAAAGCCTAAACTGTAACAGAAAGAAATACACTCTAACTAACTATCAATTAGTCAGTTAGTTAGTTGTACTTACACATAATATACTAATAACACTCTAACAAACTATCAGTTGGTCAGTTAGTTAGTTGTACTTACACATAATGTACTAAAAACACACTAACAAACTACTGCTGTACAAAGTAAAAGAAAATAACCTATCATACAACTGATGTACAGTGAAAAACATAAGAGTAAAACTACCCTTTAATAGTTCTCATATGGATGCTCATAGTAGCACAGAACCTATGTAATGTAACAACCAGTGGCCTAAACTGAACTGCAGTTGTCTCATCAGTTACAGGTTAGGTGTTAGGAAAAGAACTCATAAATCCAGCCTCTTTCTGAAAGAATATTTCCTAACAATAGAAGTCCTTTCTTCATGCACACATTATTTTACCAACATGACATGTAGCAAGGAGAACAGAATAGATGCTGAATGGTATTGCAAAAACCTGAAGCTAGAAGCCCACCCAGTATAGGGACTCTCTTTGAAGCAATTCATGGTCTAGTCCAGAAAAAAAATGTATTCTCTTTGGAGCACGTACCAGATGTATTTGCTTTGGAGCAGGTAGCATGGGATGCTGACGAGCTTCCTTTGGAATGTAACAATGCTTCAGAAATTCTGGTCATATCTCTAGTGCGTTTGTTTCTGATAGATTGTGGACCATACTTGCGGAGCTTTCCAGTTGATATGGCAGTGTTATCCTTTAAGAAGTAAACAAAATATAGAATCAACAGTCAAATTAGCTCCTGGAAGATAAACATATATTAAGGAAATTATACTTATGGTTCATGAATATGCATTTAGTTGGTCAATTATTCATCAAATGTGCATTCTGTTAATCAAATCATTCCCTAATATTCCTAATGTGGAGACTAATTTGACTGAAGCAATGCACAATTTTCATCATTCAGGGACTATTGTGACCAATGCAACATATCTCAAGGATTAAACTTTGATTATTTACTCTAAACAAAAGCAAGAAGCGTATAAACTCAAACATAAATTGAAAAAAAATGGAAAAATAGATGATTAGTAAAATATCAATTCGGTCCGGAAAGTAGAACTAAAAGTTAAAGTGACTTCGAAAATTTTCAATCAATTTGGTCCCTAACGTTACAAAGAGGACAAATTTGGTCTTTTACTTTTGGCAACCATTAATCAATTTGGTCTTCCTTGACACACCAAAATTAGGGACCAACCTCATTAACTCACAACAACAACAACAGTGGTGCCAGTTTCGTTTCAGCAACCAAATTGGTGTTTTCTAATAAATAAGAAGTAAAACATTGTATGAGAACTTTAAAGAGTACCCCATCCGCAGAATTGTTTTCTTCATCAGTTGAATTGGCAACCACCTCTACCTCGTTGAAGTCAGGCATTTCAACCTCATCTTCAAGCGGTTTCTGATCAACCAATAAAAACATCAGTTACATCACACAAACCAGTCCAATAACCAGCAGGAACCCAAAGACATGCCTCAAATGAAGAACTGGTGCCTTTCCCAGACAAATTATGATCACTGATTCCTGCATAGCACCCTAATTAATATTAATAATTAGGATCGTTTGAAGAAGCTTATCCAGAAATTTTTGAAGAACTTCTGGAGAATTAGATGATGCACCTTTTAGACTGTCGAGCCGCACCGCAATAGGCAATTCTTGCTACAAAACCCAGAAGAAAAAAAGATCGCATTTCCAAGTGTGATGTGAAGGGAAAACGAAATTGAGTTGGAAGAAAATGTATGGGTGCGAACCTTGTGGGTGGGGTCGGAGGGAAGCGCATTGTTGGGGAAAACGGCGTCGTCTTGATCTGGCGGTGCATGAAGAAAGAGGTGATTGGATTAATGAGAATATGGTTTGAGTGTGAAATGCAGAAAATTACCAGAAATGCTTTCGTCTGAGTCTGGTTTGTTTTGAATTGGGATTAGGGTTTTTGGTTGCCTTCGCCTTCTCATGTTGAAGATGTGTTTGGAGTTTGTTACAACTGTTTTGCATCAAAAAAAGTAGCAAGAATTGAAGTATGGAGAGTAGTTAAGACAAATTTGAAGTTGCTAATGAATGGTGATGAAAAGGCATGAATAACACTTTGTACAACGTATATACAACAATCTGTGTTTGTGGAACGACGATGAAACTCAAAAGAAAATTAGAAGGTGAACCGATCGACGATGAAACTCAAAAGAAACAATTAAGAATTACATACAAAAATTAACCCTAAACTTCAATTTACATCCATAACATCCAAACAAATATATTACGAAACGAAATTTCTGTTTCGATGAATTCTCACTCAACTAGTTTTTCTTTTTTAACTTACTTTATAATTCTCAATTAACAATATTATTAATATAAGTTCCTATTTATATAGTTTAAGTACAAGATGAAAGAGAAAGTTAAGATGCATTGATCGCCGGCAAACACACTCTTGAATGCAAATGCATTGATGAACGCACTCTACAAGACATATGCATATTGTTTAGAATAATTAAAAAGTGTAGGAATCTTAGATTTTATTCAATTCTCACAAATCTCAATTCTCAATTTTGATTTAGCATAAGTTTTCTAAAAACAATCAGTACCTTAACAATCATTACCTGTCACTAATAAGTTTATTATATGCTTAATCACTAATAAATTAGATCAAACTCAAATAAAGAAAAAATTTGTTGTTTAGAAGAATCTTCGTAATCATATTAGAGGGATTCTGATTTGTTTAGAGTTTCATCACCTTCATAAACTATCGCACGATATGCTCTTCTACGAAATGCAATTTGATGTCAATGTGCTTATTTCTTTTATGGTAGACTTAGTTTTTTGGTAACTATATAAAGTTGTTATTGCCACAATAGATAGTGACAATTTGATCTTGCACCTTTAGCTCTCTAGCTAGACCCCTCGACTATAAAACTTTATTGATTGTTTCTATCATGACAATATACTCAGCTTCAATGTTTGGCAAAGTCACTCCTTTCTATAGATTAACACTATAGTTGATTATAGTATCATATGCTATAAACACATAAAATAGGCTAGTAGGACATGTCAAATATTGGCAAAGTCACTTCTTGTTATAGATTGACCTTTTAGCTGATTGTAGTACCATTGGCAAAGTCTACTTAAGAGCTTGTTAGTGAGCTTTCCCAATATTTGACATGAACCTGTTAACAACACTCAATACATAGGTTAGTTGGAGAATTGCAACATACAACACAAAATCAACAATGTTTACATATGGAATACCATCTATAAAATTTTGTTCCTCCACTATCTTCGGAGACTGTTCGTCACTCAACTTATAATGAGAAACAAGAGGTGTGGATACAGGTTTCAAGTTTGTTATCCCAAATCTGTTAATGATTTTTTTCAGATAGGTCTCTTGTGACACATATACACACTTCAAATCACATCTTCTAATGATCTCAATCCCTAAAATCTTCCTAGCATCTCCAAGATCCTCTATATCAAATTTGTTATTCATCTCAACCTTAACCTTCTCAACCTCATGCTTATTATTGCTAGCTATTAAAATGTCATGAACATACAACAACAATATTATGAAGTGGTATTTTTATAGAAACTTGAAGTAGACACACATATTATACTTGTTATGTTCAAACCAACAATAATAATGAACTTACAAAACTATTTGATCCATTTCCTTGGGATTGTTTCAGACTGTGTAAGGATATATTTAGTTTACCAACATAATCCCTCTTGTCTTCTATCTCAAATTGTTGTGGTTACTTCATGTAGATGATTTGTTCTAAGTGTCCATATAAAAATGTAGTCTTAATATCCATCTATTTCAGGTCAAGGTTAAGCTTAACAACCATGGCTAACACCATCCGTTGGATATGTGCTTTATGATAAGAGATAAAGCATCCTTATAATCAACTTATTTATAAGTAAAGCCTCTAGCCACCAATCTCGCTTTGAATTTTAATTGATTAGTTCTTGGATTACCATCTTTATGTTTGAAAATTCATTTACAAATAGGCATCCTAGAACCCAGAGGTCTACAAACAAGAGTCAAGGTATTGTTCACATGAGTAATTTAATTTGTTCATTCATGATGTTTTGTCATTGAGTCTTCTCCTTACTTAGAAGGTTCATCTTCTAACACTTCACTCGCAACTATTAAAAAGTATGCAACAAACTATAAATATCCAGACCTTTCCAGAACCTTAATTGTTATCCTTATTCTATCTCTAACAGATTTGTAATTATCAACACGTGGGTCTCCATCATATGCACTAGAGTATCTATCCTCATCATATGCTTCTTGTCTATTATCATTAGAGTATCTATTTTATCATATGTTTTTCATCTTCCAAACTCCACCTAATGTTTTCCTTCTCACCATCACAACTCTTCTCATTGTCACATTTTGAAACTTTTGGCTTATAAGCCATCATTGAAGATATGTCCTCCATAATAATATATTTCTTGAATCTTGGACTAAGACATCATAAAGTGTATCCTTGCACACTTTTTTGGACAGGAAGAAACATGCATTTAATAACATCTATATCCATTTTATCTTGCCACATGTGAGTATAGACAACACAATCAAAGATTTATAAATTTTAATGTTGGGGGAGTGTCATGACCAATAGAGTATATTTATTTTAATTCCTTCTAATTTATAATATGCATAATAGAATATTAATTAATATTAATAATTCTTTTAATAATTTGATTTTTTAAACTTATTCATTATATTGTTAATTACACTTACACATTCTTCTAAATTTTGAATTTATTTTAATAATTTTAAATTCCATTATTTTTAAATTTATTATTTTAATATAAAATCTCCTCCCCAACACTTAAATCACACATTATCCTCAGTGTAAAAACAATCAAATAAACACGTAAGATAAGTGAGAAAAGAAGAATTCACTCTTCAAGCTAGAGGGACAGGAAAAATTGTAGCTAATCTCCTCAACCATTCCTCTACAGTAAAATCCAAGGTCCTTCGTATAAAGCGGTGCCAAAATGATATCACATGGACAATCTAAACAAGACATACAGAACCTTAGTGTAGACAATGAATTATAGAGCACATTTGTTGTTAAGAACTTCTGTGCAACAAGGTGTACTATATAGGAGTTAGGTGGGCAGATGTAGTGAGAATGGAGAAGATTTCATGAATGGATGGTTAGGTATTAATAATACTTTTGGGTGAGTGGCTTGTACAATGTAGACAATCTAAGGGGAGTTGTTTGGTAAGGAAACATCTAAGGATGGAAAAGGATATGCTACGTGACATCCTAAATTAATTAAATTAATTAATAGAGTGAAACAAATGATTCTATTTCCTAAACCAATAATTGTTATATACTTAGCTTAGGATATAGTGGAAGATAAAGAAATATATAATACAATCAAATGATAAGCGAATAAAACATTCAACAATTAAGACGTGAAATTTTAATTTAATATACATATAATTTCATTTTAAGGATAACAAACATAAATTATATATGTATATATATATATATATATATGTTGATTTGATTATTATATAACTTAATTAATATATATATATATATATATATATATATATATATTATTTTATCGAAGGTGATGAAATGTTGATCGAGACCGAGATGACTAGATGCTAAGTGGGTAAGAATTGAGAGGCCGAGAAATTGAGTGGTGAGTGTTGAAAAACCAAGAGACTAAATGGGCAAGAAGTCAAGTGTTGAAAAACCAAGAGGCCGAGTGCTAAGTGTCAAAAGACTAAGAGGCCAAGTGCCTAAAGGCAAAAAACCTAGTGTCCAAAGGCTAAGAATACAAGAGGTCGAATAAGAAAAAGGTGAATATGATATTAATGTATTTAAATGTAAAATTTATTTAATTACGAGAAAATATTGACTAATATTTCTCAAAAATTACTTTATATTTGATATAATATTTATTATTTGCTTCCTAATTTAAATTTTATAAATTTTATATGTATAATATAATATTGTTTTTATAAAAACTAATTATTTATAAATTAATCCAACATATAATTTTAATATAGCATAATAACATTATAGTTTAATTTAATATATATTCTCGTAAATAAATTTAATTATTATAAAAAAATATAATATTTATAATTTTCTTGAATTAAAAATAAAATAAAATCATAATATAAAAACGAATAAATAAGAATAATAACAATAATAAAAATAGTTAAAAACAATGAAACTTGTACTTCAATTCAACTAATAATAGTAAATAAACTTTAAAATATATTCAACAAATATAATTTATACCCACACTTATAAATTAATTTAATCATTAAATATTTTAAATATGACATTTATAATAATAATAATAATAATAATAATAATTTTATTCGGATTTGTCTGGATAACATTTTTAAATCTGTTCCTTCATATGGAGTAATAATAACATAATTCCAAGATAATATCCAAGTAATGGCTTGAGAGGCTACAAAGGAGATTAGCCTGTAACCTGATACAAATGTTGACTTTTCTCGGAAATATGTATATGCTTCTGTAATTTTTTCTGGAAATATTGTGGGTAATGGACCGAAATCTTTAAACCATTTGATAAACCATTTGGGAAATTTTAATG
>Ga0209700_100936_pt1 | contig 58667 bp, 36 predicted proteins | sample SiratroredBW_FD_187528 | JGI IMG/M metagenome (GOLD analysis project Ga0209700, IMG submission 187528) | Root nodule microbial communities of legume samples collected from California, USA - Siratro red BW (SPAdes) (version 2) | ecosystem: Host-associated > Plants > Roots > Nodule | place: USA...
TATATATAAAGAGTGAGAGAGTTATAAGGGCACACTTAACACTTTTTTTTTGAAATATTATTTTTAAATTAAATGTATCAAAAGTTTTCAACAATATTATATTAATTAAATTTATTATAATATTATGTGTGTAAACAAATTAATTAAATGATATTTTTTTTATAAAGATAGATATATTAAAGGTTTAAATCATATTATATATTGTTAAAATTGTTATAATGCTAAGGGTAAATTTAGAAACGTATTAAAAGTTTTATTTATTTCTGATCATAATATGATACTAGGAAAGATGTAGTTAAAATTAACATATTTTTAGGTGTTTTTAAGACAATTTATAATACAAGATAAAATAAAATGAAAATATAATATAATTAAAAAATAATTAATATTTGTAATATCCCAAAAATAACATGTATAAACTAAGCATTATACTAATCGTAACTATTAAGATTTTTTAACATATAGTAATCTTTTAAAAACTAAAGTATTAAAAAATTCTATCTCAGAATTCTACTAAAACATAATTACAAAGGATTTCCAACTTATTTTCAAATTTAACCTATGCTTAATAGCACTACTCATCCCAAGTGATTCTTTACAGATCCATTTGCAACACCATCTGCTTCTCTGTCAAAAGCACAATCATTGCAGACAGATATCAAAATACAAGTACAACAAAACAAAGGGTAAGCTAACCAAATTTTTAATAATTTGGAGTCATTCAATTAAAGCACAAAGATTAACACCACTCAAGTATTTCATTCAATTACATGTATCATCTAAATATAAGACACTGACATACTACAAACTTGACTTTACTTTCAGAAGACTCGTGCATTGAATAGACCCCGAGAGATATGCACATGTCATACATCTCCACGCTGTGAATTCACACAGCCTCCTCACAAATGAATCATCAATCATGTATGACAGGGTTAGTCTTCCTGAGACTTTCCTGACCAGCTATGTTTCAAGTTGCAGTCATAGTTCAGACCTCCTTTGACTCTCACCACCTAGTAATGATCATCTATTTGATTCCTATTACTAGTAGAGTCAGGATATCAATCGTTATTGTTCATATCCTTAGACAATGCACTTCCTAATTAATCCAAACACGGGTGTTTTCTTTCCTGAAAACACTATGCCTAGGCTTTGACCAACTTTATCAACACTTTTAACAATATCACATCACAATATAAATCTTTACTCATGCATTCACTCACTTTTTAATCTCAATCTCAACTTCAATCTCAACATTTAAAGAAATCATTAAACCATCAATACAATTAAACTTAAATTATCAATTAATCTATTTTATTAAATTCATACATTGCATTGCCAAAGAATTAAACAATCAAAACAGAAATTTCCTGAAAAAAACTATTTTTTTTTTTAGGATTTAACTTGAGCGAAAATTTCTAGCTTGAGTGAGAATCCTCTAGCTTGAGCGAAAATTCTCTCATTTGAGTGAAATTGGTCTAGAGAGCACTGCTGCTCCAGGGCCATTTTCGCCTGGGCGACCATACTCTTGCTTGGGCAAAAATACTTTCTCGCTAGAGAGAAATACCTCTCTCCTGGACGAAATTGGACCCGAGAGCACCTCTCAAGTTTTCAGGCGAGTTCGGCTGGGCGAGAATGCTTAGCCTGTGCGAGTTATATAGAAAGCAAAGATTTCACAGATGAATTACAAAAGTTCCTACTACCTCATTGCTACCATGCATGTCTCAGAAACTAAATTGGACAAAGATCAACTTTCACATACATAATAGATATATTTAACAGATGTTACTCTATCAAATCCTAAGCTACAATCACACCCAATTCAGACAAAGTGTAGGCCAACTTCCCTTACCTTAATTGCAGTGAAAGTTCTCTCTAACAGTCCTAAGAGCCTAAGATCCTCAGGAACTCGAATCTGCACCAAAGGACCTCTGATCAACTATCAGACTAACACACTAGGAAACTAAGCTCACAAAGGCACTACTTGATGGCTCAGAGGCCACATGCAAGCTCAGTAAGTAGAGAAAAAACGAAAACCTAAAACTGGTTCTAACGAAAGGGGACAGAAAATGAACTTACTCTAACGGAGGTTCTGATCGGATAGACTTGCTCTGTTCTTCATCATGAGTCCAATGGTGAGTTCTGCTCGAGAAACCGATGAAAGACAGATGCAAAGGCATAGAGAGAAGTCAGGGGAAAAGAATGGGCAGAGGTTTAGAGAGATGGTGACTCAAGTGAAAATGAGACTTCACTACTATATAAATACTTGAGTTTAATAAAAAAATAATCAGGTGCTCATTCCACTTTTATCACTCCTACTCAAATGACAATTTTCAAATTGACAATTTTCTAAGAGGTTGTTACAATATTTAATTAGTATATTGGATAATTTATTTTTTTTATTGAGATAAATAATGGTAATACGTGTTCTTTTAACCAAGTGGATAAATTTTTGAATCTTTTATGACGTTACACTTCAAGTTGAATATATTTTTATAGATTTTTAATAATATTATATTTATTATATTTTATTAAACATATATTACATGCTTTATTAATTATTTAAGTTTTTATTTAAAATATATTTTAATAAATAAAATTCTAATGAAATTAAACCATATGATTAGATGATATATTTATTACATATAATTTATTTATTGCACATGAAAAATTAAATGATATATTTATTACATATAATTTATTTATTGTACATGAAAAATAGTTAGAAAAATTAGACCCTAGAACAAAAAATAATAAAAACATTCAAACTACTTTTAGAAAACTTTAAGGAAATAACAATATTTTTAAGATAATAACTCATCATTTGCTAGTGACGCATGTCTATAAGATGGGAATATAGTTTTCATTGAGATATCTAATTATTAGTACATGAAATTTTCTCTTGTACATCTTAAATAATACTCTGAATTATCTCAATATTTCGAAGTTTATCATTGTCAAGAAAATAATAATACTAAAAATTCTGAAACTCCCCCCTTCTACAGTTCTCACCAACCAAAGATACTTACTTAAAAGGAGTATTTTTAATTATTCTAATCAAAATATTTGACGTATATTGTACAAAATTTTTCATTTGCTAGTACCACATGCTTATAAAAATAGAAAAAAGGATATCATTATTATTACAAAACTTTGGGATTAGTGTCACCTTCTTGATAGCCACTCCATTTATAAAGAACAGTTTTTTTATGTTTTCTATATCTTCTGACAAAACGTATTTTTCTTTATATTTCAAATACAAAAAAAGCCGTTAGAGTTTATTTCTATCTTAAGATGTCCGTAAATACAGTTTTAATACTTTTATTTTTTTTTTCTACCGGTCATATTTTTCTATCTATTTTTCATGTGTAATAAATAGATTATATGTAAGAAATATATCATTTAATCATATGATTTAATTTATTAGTATTTTATTTATTAAAACATATTTTAAATGAAAAATTAAATAATTAATAAAGCGTGTAATATATATTTAACAAAATATAATAAATATAATACTGTTAAAAATCTATAAAAAAAATATTGTAAGACTTGAAGTAACATCATAAAGAAAATTCAAACATTTATCCACTTGGTTAAAAAAATATCACCATTACTTATTTCATTAAAAAAATTATTCAATATACTAATTATTTTTTAATTATATTATATTTTCATTTTATTTTATTTTATCTTGTACTATAAATTGTCCTAAAGCACCTAAAAATATTTTAATTTTAACTACATCTCTCCTAGTATTTTACCATGACCGGAAATAAAACTTTTAATACGTTTTTAAATTTACCTTAGCATTATAACAATTTTAATTATAAATAATATGATTTAAACCTTTATATATCTATTTTTATATAAAAAACATTTTATTAATTTGTTTACACACATAATATTATAATAAATTTAATTAATATAATATTGTTGAAAAAAATTTATACATTTAATTTAAAAATAATATTAAAAAAAAGTGTTAAGTGTGCCCCTATGACTCTATCTCTCTCTATAACTATTTATAATCTACTTACTAATATAATAATTATAATACTATAACAATATATATAATTAACTCATAATAAAAAAATTTCTTGTGATAAAAACGAAGAATATTTAGATAATAATTTACTTTTAGAAAAATTTGAAATATTTTATGATAAAATATGTTATTTAGATATTTAAAAGAATTATGAAAATAATTGATTAGAATAATAGTTGACAACAAGGTTTGTACTCTAACTTCATTAAAATATTGTTAAATTTAGGATTGGGAGCTTCATAAAAATATAGTTGACTGGATTAAAGGTGAGTTATTAACTCAATAAGTATAGAGATTTTGTATTTTAAAGTAATATAAAAAATAATTTCTTTTAAATTAAAGTTAATTATGATTGTATTTGGATCATCATGAAGATTTTTTTATTAATATTAGTTAATGTTTTATTTGTGAGCATGAATAGTATTTTTTTATTAATACTGTCAAATATGGTTTATTGTGTTAATAAGAATTGAAATAATTTTTATTTAATGTCATTTCAGGTTACTTTTTAAAAATATCAATGACAACTTAAGTTAAAACTATTTTTCAATCATCATTGATAAAATTATTTTTTAGAAAACATAAATTAAAATTTTTTAGTTCATATTAATAAATATATTTTTCCAATTAACATTATTGCAAGTTTGTTTGTCCTTTAGGTTAGAGTTACTCTTCAATAATTGATATTTATTAATATTATTCTTAATTGTCCCTATACTAATTCTAGTAAATGATAACCAAATTTTATTAAATAAAGTTTTGAAATGGTTATTTTTCTGCAATAGAATTTTTTAATTCACCGAACAGATATTATTTGATAATAATTTATATATTTAGTACTTTTACATGTAATTGAAATTGAAATAATTTATCAACAAAAAATAAATTCTATAAATTTGAATATTTTTATCTAAATAAAATATGTAAAAGTTAAATAAATTAAAATAAAAATAAATTTGATTTAATGTATTTAAATTTTATGAAAATCAATTTTCTATTCAAACACAAATTTAGATTTTAAATATAATTTTTGGAGGACATAAATCATTCTCCAATCAATTTTTGGAATAAATAAATAAATAAATAAATAAATTTATACTTAATCAAACTTAAAAGTCTTAATTTGATCTTACTTCTTTTTTATTTATCATTTAAAGATCAAATTTTTCTTAAATGTTAAAAAATGTCCAATAAAACATTAATGAATAATGAAAAAAAAAAAACAACTCATTAATGATGCAAGACATTTTACACTAAACCCTAACACTTATGCAAATGAAAGTCAATATCACTTGTCCCAAGTAGATGAATTAAAACATTAATATTAATATAAAAAATATTAGGAAAGTTTGTATAAAATAACTTCTAAATATAAAATGTGAGAGTGGATTAATTCAAATTTATTATATTATATTAAATATTTTACAATATAATAATTCGAATTTATTATATCCAGAGAGATTTCAAGGATTTCAAACATTTTAAAATGTTATCAGTAATCCCATGCAAATACTGAACCAAATTTTACAGCAGCTTATAATTTATAAAACAAAAGTACAGTTTAAAAAGATTAATAGATTAATATTATGCTACTACTACTAGCACTGCAGCTCAGCTAAATGACGGCTATATACACAACTCAAATTTTTTCAATAATTCATGATAATACTCAATGCAAAAATTAATATTTTTTAATCAGTGTTATAATTATTTATTTGCTCGTTCCAATCAAATTGGTTATGAAGTATTTGAAGTGTATACACGAACCTTCAGCTGCTAGTTACATATGTTTATAACAGGTGGAAGATTATTATTATTATTATAAAACTTAAAATTAGTGTTATTCTTTTTATAACCGTGTAATTTATAGAAAATAAATTTTTTGTGTTTTCTATAAAGGTGAAAGATTCTCCTATGCTCTGGAAGTATTAAGGTAACTGAGTACATTATTTAAGACGTACAAGAGAAAATTTCACGTACTAATAATTAGACATCTCAATGAAAACTATATTCCCTTCTTATAAGCTTGCGTCACTAGCAAATGAAAAATCCTATACATTACAATATACGTCAAATACTTCTTAACAAATTTGATTAGAATGATAAAAAGTACTCCTTTTAAGTACGTATCTTTGGTGAGAACTGTAAAAGGAGAGTTTCAGAATTCATAACATTACTATTTTCTTGACAATGATCAACTTCAAAGTATTGAGGTAACTCAGAGCATTATCTAAGACATACAAGAGAAAATTTCACGTACTAATAATTAGACATCTCAATGAAAACTATATTCCCTTCTTATAAGCATGCGTCACTAGCAAATGAAAAATCTTGTACATTACAATATACGTCAAATACTTCTTAACAAATATTTGATTAGAATGATTAAAAATACTCCTTTTAAGTACGTATCTTTGGTGAGAACTGTAAAAAGGGAGTTTCAGAATTCATAACATTACTATTTTCTTGACAATGATCAACTTCAAAGTATTGAGGTAACTCAGAGCATTATCTAAGACATACAAGAGAAAATTTCACGTACTAATAATTAGACATCTCAATGAAAACTATATTACCTTCTTATAAGCCTGCGTCACTAGCAAATGAAAAATCTTGTACATTATAATATACGTCAAATACTTCTTAACAAATTTGATTAGAATGATTATGAATACTCCTTTTAAATACGTATCTTTGGTGACAACTGTAAAAGGGAAGTTTCAGAACTCATAGCATTGCTATTTTCTTGACAGTGATCAACTTAGAAGTATTGAGATAACTTAGAATATTATCTAAGACGTACAAGAAAAAATTTCACGTACTAATAATTAAATATCTCAATAAAAACTATATTCATAGATGATAATTTCACTAGTATAAATTTTGATATTATATTCAAAAATAAATTTTATCTGAACTTTAAAAAATTATTTATAAAATAATGTTTATCCTCAATTAAATATAAATAATCATGTTATTAGACAATATTGGATCTCCAACCATCAGCGATGGATAATAGTAGGAAAATATGAATATCCTTCCAATAGTTTTTTATTATTTTTCCGGTGTGGATGAAACTCCAATTTCTAAGCTTTTCATTTAACTCATGTGCAGGAGCTACAAATTGCTTGTAAAGGGTGAAAGAGATGAAGGTGAACAAGAGAAACTAAAGTCTGATTATGATCAAGTTGTGTCCGAAGTTACCACCGAGTATACAGCTTCACTTTTTTTTCTTTTTAAAGCAAGCACACATGCATCTTTATTGTTTATTCCATCTGAATTAAAGTAAATTATATAATATGTAATTAGATTTGTAATTTTTATTCAAAGAGCAAGTGAGGATCTTTATATAATATGCTAATTTTAGTATTATTACAATTTTTTTATCAACTGTAATTTGATTTTTTATTAATATAAGTTTGAGCATTAAATGTGAACATTTTTGTATATAATATTAATTACAATTTATTGAATAAATCTCTATGATTATATTTATGTTTGATTTTAGCAAATTATTTACATGATTTTAGTGATTATAATATTTTTCTTTCATTATTAAGATTTATATATTAGAGAAAAATTTAAATAAGAGTAAAAACTATGTTGGTATTTGGTCAGAAATCCTTGAAATCTCTCCCTTTTTGTAGGATATAATAAATTTGAATTATTATATTGTAAAACATTTAATACAATATAATAAATTTGAATTAATTCATTCTCACTTTAGAAGTTATTTTATACATACTTTTCTATTATTTTTATATTAATATTCATGTTTTAATGCATCTACTTGGGACAAATGAAATTGACTTTCATTTGCATAGGTTTTAGTGTAAAATGTTTTGCATCATTAATGAGTTTTTGTTTTCCTTATTCATTAATGTTCATTTTTTAACATTTAAGAAAGATCTTGATCTTTACATGATAAATAAAAAAAAGTTAGATCAATTTAAGACTATAACCGTTTTAAGTTCAATTAAGTATAAATTGATTTGAGAATGATTTATTTTTGTTTTAAATTATTTAACTTTTAAATTATTTAACTTTTAAATATTTTATTTAGATAACAATATTCAAATGGATAGAATTTAATTCTTTTAGATAAATTATTTTGATTTCAATTACATGTAAAAGTACTAAATATATAAATTATTATCAAATAATATCCATTAGATCAACAAAAAAAAATTCTATTGCAGAAAAAATAACAATTACAAACTTTATTTAATAAAATTTTGTTATCATACAGAATTAGTAAACGGACAATTAAAAATAATATTAACAAATATATTGATTGAAGAGCAATTCTGACCTACTCGACAAACAAACTTTGTTAACTGAAAAAATATATTTATCAATATCAACTAAAAATTTGTAATTTATGTTTTCTGAAAAGTAATTTTATCAATGATGATTGAAAAATAGTTTTAACTTAAGTTGTCATTGATATTATTAAAAAAATAACCTTAAATGATATGAAATAATTATTTCAATTCTTATATTAACACAAGAAACCATATTTGACAACATTAATAAAAAAATACTATTCATACTCACAAATAAAACATTAACTAATATTAATAAAAAATATCTTCATTATGGTGATTCAAACACAATCATGATTAACTTTAATTTAAAAAAAATTATTTTTTATATTATTCTAAAATACAATACATGATTCTCTATTGTTATTGAGTTAATAACTCACCTTTAATACAGTCAACTATATTTTTATTAATCTCTAAATCTTAGATTTAACAATATTTTAATAAAGTTTGAGTAAAAAAATTGTTGTCAACTACTATAACTACTATTCTAATAAATTATTTTCATATTTTTTTTAAATATCTAAATAACATATTTTATCATAAAATGTTTCAATTTTCTCTTAAAAATAAATTGTTATCTAAATATTCTTCATTTTATCATAGGAAAAGTTTTTATTATAAAGAGATAGAAAGAGAGTCATAGGGGCACACTTAACACTTTTTTTTTAAATATTATTTTTAAATTAAATGTATCAAAAGTTCTCAACAATATTATATTAATTAATTTTATTATAATATTATGTGTGTAAACAAATTAATAAAATGATATATTTTTGTTTGATAAAAATAGATATATTAAATCTTTAAATCATATTATATATATTATAATTGTTATAATGCTAAGGGTAAATTTAGAAACGTACTAAAAGTTAGACACTAAGAGCGACATAGTTAGACAAATTAATAAAATTGTTATTTCTGGTCATAGTATGACACTAGATGCGACGGAGTTAGAATTAACATATTTTTTATGTGCTTTAAGACAATTTATAATACAAGATAAAATAAAACAAAATAAAAATATAATGTAATTAAAAATAATTAATATTTAATTAGTATATTGAATAATTTTTTTTATTGAGATAAGTAACGGTGATACGTGTTTTTTAAACCAAGTGGATAAATGTTTGAATTTTTTTTATGATGTTACTTCAAGTGTTAGAATATTTTTTTTTATAAATTTTTAACAATATTATATTTTGTTAAATATATATTACATGCTTTATTAATTATTTAAGTTTTCATTTAAAATATGTTTTAATAAATAAAATACTAATGAAATTAAACCATATGATTAAATGATATATTTATTACATATAATTTATTTATTGCACATGAAAAATGGTTAGAAAAATTAGACCAGTAGGAAAAAATAATAAAAATATTGAAATTGTATTTACGGACATCTTAAGATAAAAATCAACTCTAACGGTTTATTTTGTGTTTAAAATATCAACTCTAAGCATTTCTTTTGTGTTTAAAATATAATAAAAGATATTCTTTTACATTTTGTCAGAAGATATAGAAAAAATAAAAAGCTGTATAAATTGAGCGAGCCGGTATTAAAACGGTGATACTACTTCCAAAGTTTTGTAATAATAATGGTGTCCATCTTTTCTCGTGTTATGAGCATGTATCACTTGCAAATGAAAGATCTTGTACTCGCAATAATCCTTTTATACGTATCTTTGGTGAGATTCGTAAAAGAGGGCTTTCAAATATTTCTTAACAAATTGGTTAGAATCACCAGCAATAATGTTTTTATCCGTATCTTTGGTGAGAATCGTAAAAGAGGGGTTTTAGAACTGATGGCATTAGTATTCTCTTGACACCATCAATTTCGAAATATTGAAGTAACTTGGTTAAGGGCGTAGAAGAGTTGTTTATTTGGAATGTCAGTTTCGAATGGAGGACTTTGAGGTGTGTAGGTGTCCATTTTTTTCATTTTCCATTTTTCAGCCAAAAACTTCTAATCTTGAACGAGTTTATTCTTCCTCTTCCCTCTTTGAGATTCACTTCTTCAGGATTATTCTGGATAAAGAGTAGGAAAGCTTATAATTCCAAAAGAGTTCACTAGAAAATATGATACTACTTTGTTAAACTAGTGTTTTTCAAGGTTATGAAAGATATTAAATGGGAAACTTGTTGTACCAAACTCTGGTGATGTTTAGTTTGAAAAATTTGTCACTTATTACTTCATTTGCTACGGTCATGTCCTGATTTTCAAATATCAACAAACATGTATATTTGATGCAAGTGCGGTTGAAAAAATTATCCCTCCCACAACAATGAAACCGTTCAACACGGAAACCGGGACGCCCTCTTGGACAAGGCTCCAAATTACCTCAACACTTTCAAGTTAAAGTTCAAGAGAATAACAATGATACCACTAGTTTACAGTTGTCTTGAAAAATATATACACAAAAGAATATGTGTCCGTTATTCCAACCAAATTTGTTAAAGAAGTATTTAAAGTGTACAAAAGAGATCTTAAGTTGTTAGTCACCTTAGTTGATTTTTGTTTTTATCTAAAATTACAAGACGATGTAGGTTGTGAAATTCCTTGGATGTTGTTGGTGTTGGTTTCTAAGCAGAACTAAAGTGACTCCTGTAATCTGCATAAAAAGACTTGCACTAATGACCAGTGCAAATTACCAAGGCGGAAATCAATTTTTGATTGGAGAATAGAACCTCAGCAGCACCCAAAGAAATGCATACAAGTTTTGTATATAAAGTAGAAGTTGACTGGATACTACATGCCTGCTATCTGGCACAACATTTTATTCTTGCTGTATTCGTAAATGTGGTTTTGTTAAATGTCTTTTATTTCAATTTGTCAATCAGATCGTATATGCTTAGATTTACTGCTCTGTACCTGGATGCCTCAATTAATTGGTTATAAATTGTACTAGTTTTTTCAGTTTACTTCAGCATATTGTCTTACAACAGAGTGTCTCTTGAAGAAGAACAGGAACCCTCACTTGAGTAAGGACCAAATAGAAGATGAACTTAAGGCATATCTTGGAATCAGGAAGGTTATATGTTTGCCTCGTGGATTATATGGTATGTAAACTTGATATTCCTATTGTAGATTAAGAACTTTTTATTTCACAAGGTTTGATACAGAATTGCTGATTTGTTTCTCGGCAAGAATAATTTGGTTTAATATGTGGTAAAATCTTGACTTTGTGTAAAATTAATAGAACAATGAATCAGTATATGGTTCTAGTTAGAATCCACTGTAGCTTTGTATAACCGTGTAATGATACTTGTACGATGAAATTTAGCTGTTTGTTCTCTTGTGGTGAATGCGCTTTGTGGCAGGAAATTTAACTTCTGTGCATTTGATTGGCTTTCAACATTACGTAGGCTCCAGATACTTTGACTATTACTCAATTAGTGTACATTGGTTATATCACCTAAGTATTTTTCTTACTACAAAATGACACTTAAATTAAGGTAAAATTCACAAATTTCTTTCTGTCTTCTTTTCAGTGAAAGCTAATACAAAAGATTGGAAGGACCCACCTGGGCGCTAATAATAAGAAATTTTGAATTTTTTCCTTAATAAAGGCAGTTAATTTTCTTTAGAAAGGAACAACATTCGGGTAGATATTTTATTTTATTACGGTGTTCTTATAACTGTCTTTGGGGATCCTTGTGTTTGTTAACTTCATTAGTTACTTATTTTTTTTGCACTTGAACTCCTTTTGAGGTTGCAAATTTGAAAAGCAGTGTTTGTGCCTCCGTAGAGATGACCTTGAAGTATTAGAGTACATATCTTAGGTTCAAAGTGTTTTGTAGATTTAATCTATTCCTCAAATTTGATGAGAAAAATGGTCACATTGATAATATGTGTTGTTTTGTGAGGTCTGCTGTGGTTATTCTGTCTTGAGTGATGATGAAACTGATTCTCAGTATCCGTAGAAGCTTATTCTTTGCTTTCAAGTGTAACATATGTTAATGGTAGAAAGTTTGAAATCATTAAATTGAATGTTTTCTATCACTCTATATGAGAGAGAGTGAAACAAAATATCGTTTTTATCATTATTATTTCCTTTCATTAAAAAATTAAGATATAATTATCATATTCACCCATCGTCCTCGAAGTATATCTTTAAATTTTACAATGAATAGTTTGTTGCTGTATGTTTATTAGTTATAGAATTTTATGATATCATTTTGCAGCTCATTTTTTTTTTTTAATCTCTGTCGTTTTCCTTTTAATCATGTTGTTGCCCGTGTTTTTTTCCTTAATAATTGTTAAACTATAGGAAAAAAGAGACATTGAGCTTAAAACATATGTTTTTGAGACAACAAAATGTTTTATTAATTAAGAAAGAATAATCAATACAATAAATTTGACTTAGTCCAATACCCTTCTCATCGTTGCCTATATTAACAATGTTGTCCACGTAAGAAACATCCTTGAGAAGAATGACAATAAAATAAGAAATGATTAGCATCACTTATCATTTCAAATTGATGGATGATAGTCTTAAAAAGCCCAAATCATGCACGGGTGATTGCTAAGGCCATATAGACTCTCTGAACCTTTATAGACAACATACCATATCAAATGATTCTCCCTAAAATCAGGAATTTGCTAATTTGCTCGACTTCATCAAGATCACTACGTAAAAATGCATTTTTTTAGGTCAAGCTGCAACATACAATGGTGAATAATTGTAATGGAAAAGAGAAGTTGAATAAATTTCATTTTGGCAACAAGATATAAACGGTTAGTATAATCTTGGCCATAGATTTTGTGTATCCTTTGACAACAGTTGAGCTTTATAGCTATCAATGTTACCATGTCCTGTTTTAAGTGTGTACAACCACCAACCATCAATTGATTTACCAGCTAAAAGAGGAATGAAATATAATCATCTATTTTGGTTGGCTTGTGTCTCTTGAATATTTGGTAGTGTTTCTTTAATGGAATTTGTCTGTGTAAGTTTATTGTCTTAGTAACAACCTTATCTTCACCTTTCTATCATAAATCCCTAATTATGTGTATTAGGTCAACATGATTTCATTTGCTCCTAATCTAAATTCTAACTCTGTAAAATAAAATCAGGTGAATGAGGATGCTGGATACAACAATCTTAAGCAATTAGCAACCAGTCTGCTAACTAAGTCATAATTTTAGAAGAAGATTTCCAGTTTCAATTTATTATAATAATTACTTTCAAATAAACAAATGAGGTGCCATAAACTAGACAAATATTTCAAGCAACTTTTGGTAATTTTATATTTTCTAGGACGGTGAGGCTAATCCAAGACCTCCTGGCACTAGACTTGCTGTTTCCTATGTAAACTTTTACATTGCAAATAAAGCTATCATTGCACCACAATTTGGAGAGATAAAAAGCGAGATGATGAAGCTATCCGAGTCCTGTCTAATGTCTTCCCTCATTATGAAGTGTTTTTACATAAAATTTGGGGACCTTCAGAGTTTCCTCTCACACAGCCTGAACAGTTCAGGTCCGCTTTATTGGAATGTTTTCGGTCTGGGTCTTTATTCTGGAAGTGCTTGTCTCTGTCCGTTAAGTATCCGTCTAAGCCACGCCAGGGGGTGTGACTGCGAAGACACTCCGACGCTCAAGTAAGTATTCGGTTATTGAAGCTATGTGAGTTATTGTTTAATAATACATACCTTTAGCCTTCATTATCCACTTATTTATAGATTCAAAGTTGACTTAAATCTTACGTCATGTCAGCTTTTACAGGCTGTCTTGCCAGAGGTTGCTTGTACGCTTAGACTATTGATTTACTCTTCGGTAGGGAAGTTGTCGGCTTAGGGCGACAAGTGGTCATCCTGAGCTGGGCAGTACACTTGCCCCCAGGCTTGAGCGATATCTTATGAGCGAAAAGGTTTGTTCACAAGTGTATCAGTCACTCCAAGTTTTCAGATGAAAATTAAGCGACAAGGTATTCGGTCACCTTATAGATTGCAAATTTTGTAGGCGTTATGAAGCGGGAAAAATTGGTGCTCATGTTTTCACGTTCTCGTACCAAGGTAGTCGGTACATGGATGTCGGACTAGCAATTCAAGGATTGGGTTAGCGTACCTTGGTTTGGCTCATTTGCATTGTATTTATAGGAGCCGGACTGTACAGAAGCATTATTATTGGTTGAGGTTTGAGGATAGAGCAGCTTTTGGCTGTCTGCTGTTGTCAGTAATTATCTGATGAACTGTGGCACCGTTGTATCACATTGTGGCCGTGTACTTGTCGGTCAAGGCTGAGTACTTATCAGCCTTAACTGTGTAGTTCTCGGTCATGACAGTACACTAGCCTCCCAAACTCGAGGGCTAGTCACAAGAGCTTAATGAGATTGTAGTTGTAGGCATCGGGTAGCCATATCGGTCGTGACTGTATACTACTTGGTCATGGTAGGACAATGTCCAATTATTTTCTAAGTTATAGGAGGCACTATGGAGTGACACTGCCCCATTTTCTTCTGAATTATGGGAGGTCACCATGGAGTGACATTGTCGTTTGACTGAGGTCTTGTACTCGGTAGAGATTCATGGAGATGAACTCTCCCTTAACCGAGTGTTGAAGTCGTTCTTGGTTGATCATGTCAGTAGGAAACTAGTGGATTTCTTTGGGGTGGACAGAACTACGACAAGGAGGATACTGTAATATATTTTCATGATAGACTTCTGATGGCAAAGGACATGGAAACCGAGAATCACATAATTCAATTGGATTCGTGTCCGAAAACATCATTTCGGAAATTACCGAGTAGTCACACATGCTTGGTTATTGACCACTTACTCAGCCAAAGGTTTACCTTGGGGTGTTTCTTCCGTGATAGTCTAAAGCAACAATCAAATTATATTTTATATTTTCTTTCACATTTGCATAATGGAGAAGAGTGAATGGAGGTTCGGAAGAACATAGAAAGTGTGATGACGGATAGAAAGTAGCCACAAGTTGAGGTTAGTTGAGGTTCCTTGGGTCCCGCGATCCCTATTGAGTGTATTCCTCTAAAACCTGCATCGATCTAAATGTGTGAGAGATTAATCAAACGATTAGTCATGTAAATGGAGTGGTTGTATGGGTTAAATTCACAATTGGCCGGGAGACATTATATGGGTCAGATGTCCGTTCAACATTCCTCAAGAGACATACATTGCTTACTGTAGCATAGGATATCCTGTTTACGCATGGCAACACCAACAAAGAAGATAACATCAACTTAAATCAATAAAAGATAATCTAGGAGGGAAAGAGAGAAATGGCCATGTCAGTAAACTCAAAGATAGTGTGTTGCCAAGTAGCAAAGAGCTCTGTAACCCAAATTTGTTCTTGGTAACTCAATCAGGTCAGGAGTAAGTAATCATTGAGAATACTTCTCCATCAAAAATAAATATATAGAGTTTGTTCTTGTTGAGCCTTGGAGGGTGTCCGTTCTTCGACTAGGATCTTCTGTCTTGGGCGCTATATCTTCGGTCTGGGATGATAGTTTCCGGTCTTGTGTTGAGTCCACGCACTTGATATTTATAAAAGGTCAAAATTGTATGGCAGTGTTGCGTTTGGTCGAGGTTTCTGAGTGTGGCACTGTAATTTCCTGCATTGTCTCGTAACATGGCACAATCCGAGAACTGCTCACCTTACCCGAATACTATTCGGTCATTTTAACTTAATTCCACTTGGCTTTACTGATTATAAGTCTTGTTGACTATGTCCAGATACCCTTCGGCCATCCCATATACACTACACTTCGGCTAAGTCCTGGTAGACTTCGGTCCTCGCATGCACAAAGTTGATTCTAATTGCACCACTGAATTCAGCGGAAGCCCAACAATATCTCAACCATCTTGAAAAGATATGATTGTGCAGACAATAGAAGAGATCCCGTGAATAGGTGAGTCGGTCCAAAAGAGGAACCGGAAGGTTGTCATCAAGCAATTGGAGACCGCAGTGGAAGTTTGAGAAGGAGGTTGAGATCTAACCGAATGGCGTCGTCAGAGCGGAGCTTATGGATAAAGTCACCAGAGGTGAGAAGCGCATTGAGCTTGGCGTTGATGAACGCGAGAGTGGTGCAGGTGCAATGGCCAGGAACCATGTTGTTCTCAATGCTTCAATGAGTGTCTTGGGATGACAAGGAGCAGTGGGCTCGTGATTTTAGAAGTGCTTCAAGACCTTGTCCCCGAGCTGGGTGCTCATTTAATCTTGCATATCGAGAGTTGAGACTGGTGTTAACTATTTTTTAATCCAAAGTTAGCAGGAAGAGGATGAAGTTGAGGGTTTCTCATCCTTTGATTTCGAAATGTTTAAGAGGATGTTGCCTAACAAGCATTTGCAATATTCGATTGATCCCTTAGAAAACGTGGATGCAACCTTCATACCGGGAAGCAATTGAGGAATGTAACAAAATTTTGGGTTGAAGAATGAAAGGGTAGCGCTGCCATCACAAATGAATGGGTCATAAGTGATGTCATAACATTCTTCAGAATAATCTCGATCACATCTCGGCCATGTTGGTCTCGTAGTGATTGACCATTTTGATAGAGACGAGAACGAGTTTGAACGAGGGTGTTGAATGAAGCTCAATCCAAAGCAAAGGATTAGAGACACTTCGTCTTCTTAAACTCGGTTGCGGTACCCTAAAACCAAATAAGAGGTCACATCCGATTTGTCTCCAGGCTAGTTTTGGAAGAGAATATCAATGTCTCTGTCCCAGAAGGTCATGTGGAACATTGTCTACCGGTGTACTATGGAGGAACCAGCTGATGGTGTCATTTGTGATTTGCAACGACAACTTCATCCCTCCCATGTCGTGCAGGTGCTCTTCCATAAATACATATTATGTTTTGGACTTGACTTGGGTGTGGAGAAGTAGGATGAATTAAATGAGATTAGAGAGGCTTTCGACGATGAGAATAAGGTTGAAGAAAATGAGTTGAGGTTGATCTCGGCAAAGTTATTGGGTTTGAAACGAGTTGGCATATTTGCTACATTTGGGGCGTACCAAAAGTGGAGAAATAGAGTGACCAGGGACCTACTTGTTGGCTAAGTGAGACAGTTAATGGTCATATTGGTCTAAGGTGGGAGCAACAAGCTAAAGTGTTTCATTTAAGGTAAATGAGGTGGCTTATTCCCTTAGGCACGCACAAGGTAATTTTACAAGGCTATCCTTCACTTTAACTTCTTTAATAAATGGCAGTTGCCGAGTTGGATGGGCGTTTCAGGCTTAGATTTATTATGTGAAATGAAAAGCAATAAATGTAACCAGTAGGGGTACGTTTCACAATAAAAAGATGACATTTCTATAATGTATTAAAATAAGTATAATGAATTGGTTAAAGGTCACGCAAAATGACAATACCACATTCACTTTTCTCTTTACTGCACCAAAGGTAAATAAAATAAAATTACACGATCACGAGGGGATTCGCCATGTCACTTATTGAATGACGTGACATATGATTCAATGCCAAGTCACCCTATTGCTTTTCATCTTCCCAGTCGAGGACCTCAAAAATCAAAGTAAACAAATTAAAAAATACCACTTAGCTCAAGCATGAAGGCGGAAAAGGCGATGCGGTTGAGAAGATGCGAGAGTTTGCTAGAATTGGAAGGCGGTGTTGGCTATATCGGTAGTGAGGATGGCGATGGAAGGAGACGGATTACGTCTGGCAACTCAGTTGAGAGTTTCATTCAGTTTGGAGGAGTCACGACTTGCTATGATGAAGATTCAAAATTGCTGAGCAGCTTTCGACTTTCTTGAGGATGTGTTTTTCAGGAGACTGGAGGCTTCGATGATTACGATGTCGATTTAGGTATAGGTATGGAAAAAGATTAATATATGAAATTCCTACATGCTGATCGTTGGAACACTCTAACCATTGCAAGTTGGTTAAGTTGTTGGGTCTTGACAATGAAGTATCGACGGAGCCGAGAATATAGTAGAAAAGGAGAGTGGAAATGACAAGGAGAACAATATCTTTTCATTATAGGCAGTGTCGGTGAAAACATCTCGGCTATGTAAGCCTTACACTACTTAGCCATCTGAGCCTACGAGTTTTCCTTCATCTCAACCATGTCGGAGTATTCCCACATGTTTAACGCCAGTCACTCTCGAGTTGAATTGAGTCATGTTCATGTCATTGAATTTCTTGAATTGATTCTTTTGGGCCACACGGTGGGCGACAATTGTTCTTACCCAAGATTTGGGGACCTCTTCCCACACATCCCGAATAGTCCAGACCTGCTCTATTGGGATGTTCTCAGTCTAGGTCGTTGTCTTTGTCTCTGTCCGTTAAGTATCCGTCTAAGTCACGATAGGGGGTGTACCTGCGAAGACACTGCGAAGACACTCCGATGCTCAAGTAAGTATTCGATTATCGGAGCTAAGTGAGTTCTTGTTTAATAATATATACCTTTAGCCTTCATATTCCACTTATTTATAAGATTCAAAGTTGACTTAAATCTTACGTCATGTCAACTTTTACATGATGTCTTGCCAGAAGTTGCTTGCACGCTTAGACTATCGATTTACTCTTCGATAGGGAAATTGTCGGCTTAGGACGACAAGAGGTCGTCCTGAGCTTGGCAGTACATGAAGTAAGTAAAACTGCTGTTAGTGTAACTCATGTAATATTTATGAATGGTTTTTTGTTTATAGGAATTTAGGGTATGTTTTATCCTGAACATCTTGAAGAATATCATTAAAGAAACAATGGTGATTGGTAGCTCGAGATGTGTGAAACAGAGAACAGTCAAAATTAGAAGTGAGAACAACCGTGCTGTGAGGGATTCGGGATAGAAAAAAATTCCAAATGATAGGATACGAGTTTTTTTAGCTCCAACTGCAACTGTTTGTTGTAGAAATAGTGCTATCTCTTAAAGTATAGGAAAGAGAGAGGGATGAAACTGAAATTATGTTTCTGAAACCACATGTATCCTTTCTTTATATGGAGAGAACAAAATCAATGCAATGAATAGAGCTCAAATTGTGTTTCTAAGATCGTATAGATCCTTATTTATATTGGGAAAATGATGTCAGAGAAATTATTAGAGGAGATTTGATATCCTCTAATGATAAAAATGACACAAAAATTAATAATTACCGATTTTAGTAATACATATATAATTTAGATATTTTTTATTATATAGGTTTGATGTTTGTTTTTATAATTATAACACTGAAATGACAAAAAAATTAATAATTACCGGTCTTAGTAATGCATATATAATTTAGATATTTTTTATTATATAGGTTTGATGTTTGTTTTTATAATTATAACACTGATTTAAAAGCTGTGGAGAACCTAAAAAGCTGCTCTCTATAAATTGCACGGCTACAAAACGGTGACTCTGATTCCAAGTTTATAAGCATGTGTACCTCGCAAATAAAAGGTCCTGTACAGTACACTTCAAATCCTTCTTAACAAATTTGGTTGGAATGACGAGCAAATATCTTTTGCGTATGTATCTTTCATGATAACCAAAAAAGAAGAAACTTTAGAACTGGGTGACACTATCACTATTTTCTTGACACTGATCAACATCTACTTGGAATACTGAGAAACTTGGATCATTGTCCAACAACTTCACTTGAAGGCGGCCCAGATGTTGTATCACTTTAGTCACTTGGAGAAGATGATGTTGAAGTTACCCAAATAAAACTATAACAGAACGATTTTCAGTGTTGTTGGAGGGATACACTTGTATCTAATATATGTATCCCCCATTTAAATGTTTGTTGGAATTTGAATATCAGAAGATGATGACCGTGGACAATAGAGTAATAAGCGACAAATTCCTTCCAATCCTTCTCCAACCAAACATCACCAACACCAGATTTGGTCCAACAAATTTCCCATTCAATGCCATCCGGAACCTTGAGAAACACTGGGTTTGACAAACTAGCACCATATTTCTTAGTGAACTTCTTTGGAATCATAAGCTTTCCTACGAGAAACATTGGGTTTGACAAACTAGAACCATATTCCCTAATGAACTTCTTTGGAATCATAAGCTTTCCTACTCGAAGAATAGTATCAGAATAATCTTGAAGAAGTGGATCTTAGAGGGAAGAGGATGAACTCCTTCTCGATTGGAAGTCATGGTTGATGTGACTTAGATTACAAGGTTCTCAGGGTGCAACTCAGGAGGTACTTAACACTAATGGAAAGTGAAAAATGGAAGATGGAAGAGATGGACACCTATACACCTCAAAGTCTTGGGTTCGAAACTAGCATTCCAAATGAAGTTAAGAAAATAATTATATATTTTCAAGTGACTAAAGTGAAAGAACATCTTGAACGCCCTCAAGTGAAGTTGTTGGACAATGTTTCAAGTTAGCTCAGCACTTCCAAGTTGAAGTTGATCAGTGTCAAGAGAATAGCAATGGTGCCTCCAGTTTTGAAGCTTCTTCTTTTACTGTTATTATGAAGGATACATACGCAAAAGGATATTTACAGGCCATTCCAACCAAATTTGTGAAGAAGTATTTTAAGTGTACTGTAATTTACAGAGGACTCTTTAAGTTGTGAGCTACTCGTGTTTATAAGTGGGCTATTATTATTATTACAAAACTTAGAATCAATATCACTTTTATGATAGCAGCGCCACTTACAGAGAACAGTTTTTTTGTGCTCTCTCTACACTTTTTCTCTGACAAAAGCTGAAAGGGTATCTCTCCTTTGTTCCAGCACGAAGACCGAAGATTAACGAAAAAACTATTGAAGTTGATATCTGGAAAATATTGTTATAAGCTTCAAGTTCAGTTAGAAAAAATAAATTTAAAATTAAACTCTCTCTATATAAAGATAAATCAAGTTAAACTTTAAAATATTTGTTTCTAATTCTAATCCTCAACTCTTACTATTTTTAATCCAATAATTTGATAAACCACTCACTGTTAATTATTCAATGAGAAGCTCTTTATTAATTTGTTAGGTTTTTTAAGTTGTTGAAATTTAGCTATCATTTTTCTGCATATTCATGTGAGTCATGTACATTCACTCAATTGTTGAATTCGTGAGTCATTCAAAACAATTAACTACTGGAGAGTTGTGTTGTCCACTTTTAGGTAATTAGGTGGATATCCATAGTTAGTTTTTTTTTTTTTTTTTTTGTTTTGGGTTTTTTTTTTTTTTTTTTTTTTTTCGTTTTGGGTTTATTATCAATTTATCTTACACCATCAGTTCTGAAACACATTGGGGTCAAACCTAAGTTGGTTAAGTGTCATTAAAACAAAATTTTTAAAATCTAATTTCATAAATATATTGTATTCATAAATATATTGTATTCATAATATTCATAAATAATATAATTTCAATAAATTCTATCTGGAAGATATTGTATTATAAATTTCTAGACGTTACACATTTTTTCAATATAGATGTCCGAGGAAGTAAATCTATTAGGTAGCCTTGTATGGTGAAGTAGAGGTACTTGTTTTTCTATTAATTTCCTCAATGGCCAACCTGCTGTTGCTGCTACTTCTTAGTCAATTATTAATGCAGCTCTACATAAAATAATAGTAATTAGATGGAGAAAATTCTATATGAAGTGGTGAATGGAGGTCTTATAAAATGATTAAACGAGGTGATACAATTTATTTGACATTATATGTTTTAATACAATTTATTTTGATCCAATTTTAATAATAGACTACCTTCTATAAGACTGGGTAATTGGCAACTGTCTTTTGTATAATCCAGTACACTTCAAATAACAAATTTGGTTGGAATGACTAGTGAAAGTATTTGGTTGGAATGACCAGTAAATATTCTTTCGTGTATGGATCCTTCATGATAACCGTAAAAGAAGGAGCTTCACTGGTCACACTATTATTATTCTCTTGACACAGATCAACTTTAACTTGGAAGTGCTGAGATAACTTAGAGCATTGTCCAACAACTTCACATGAGAGCCTCCTAAACATTGTTTCACTTAGTAAAGTTCTTGGAGAATTACGTCTTCTAATGTAGGTTGAAAAAGTACCAAACTGCATTGAGTGTGGTTCGGACAAGGAACGAGTCAATTGGTTGCGTGAATAAAGGGATTCGGTTTATAATGGATTAAAACTGACCTCCTTGAATAGTGGTCAGATCTGAACCGATTTTTATTTTACGTTTTTCAGATTTTATGTTTTCTGGCAGATTCTGTTTTCTTAAAAATATGTATAAATTCCAGTTCAGATTAATAAAATCATAATCTTGCGCTAAAATATATCTACAAAGTGGTATCAGAGCTCTTAATTCTTAAGGGTCTGTGTGTGAGAGATTAGTGAGACCCGAGTGACGAGTGTTCTGGAAGAGGATAAGATATGACCAAAAATTTCATGGCAGCTCCACTAGTCTTCTCAGGTGAAAACTATGAGATATGGTCAGTCAAAATGAAGTCTTACTAGGAAGCGAGCGGTTTGTGGGAAGCTGTAATTTCTGAAATTCAACCACTACAAGCAGATCCAACTGTAGTTGAAATCAGAAATTACAATGAAGAATTAAGAACAAGATCGAAGGCCAAAACCTGCATTCACTATGCAGTTTCTGATGTTGTATTCACAAGAATTATAAACTGTGAAACAACTAAAGAAGCATGGGATACTCTTCGAGAAGCATTTCAAGGGAATGAAAGAACTTGGCAATTGCAAATTCTCAATCTCAGAAAAGAATTTGAGATGCTGAGGATGAAGGAGACCGAGATTATCAAAGAATATTTTGATAGACTCTTGATCGTGGTAAACAAAATTCGTTTACTATGTGAAGATTTGCCTGACAGAAGAATTGTAGAAAAGGTGCTGGTGAGCCTCCTTGAGAGGTTTGATGCAAAGATTTCTTCACTTGAAGATTCTAGAGATCTCACGAAAATCTCATTAATCGAGCTGATGAACTCTATGCAAACTCAAGAGCAGAGAAGATTGCTGAAATAAGAAACAAATATTGAAGGAGCATTTCAGGCCAAGGAAAAGATACAGTTAGGTTCTAAAACTAAAAAGAAGAGTTGGAAAAATAAGAAGAAGAAAGACGAAGCTAGCAAAGGTGAAAAAGAAAAGTATCCACCTTAGCAGCATTGCAAGAAGACATCTCATCCACATTGGAGATGTTGGTGGAGACCTGAAGTGGTGCGCAGATCCTGTAATCAAAAGGGTCATGTGGAAAGGTGTGCAAAAGAAAGCAACAAGGAGCACAAATTGCTCAAGAGTCCGAGGACGAGAAGGAGGAGCATATGTTTGTAGCCACGTGCTTTGTTAAGATTGTCATTAGTGAAGCATGGTTGATTGATAGTGGCTGCACTCACCATATGTCTCATGATAGAGACATGTTCATGAAGCTGGATGACACGCACCACTCAAAAGTCAAAATTGGAAACGGTGATTACATTGCGGTTAAAGGCATAGGAGATATTGACATTGATATTGAGTCACGTACAAAGATAATCTCGGATGTTCTATACGTTTCAAAGATTGATCAACATCTACTCAGTGTGGGACGACTCTTGGAGAAAAACTATGTTGTGGTATTCAAGGATAAAACTTGTGAAATTTTTAATACCAATGGCACTAAACTTTTGTAAGTAAAGATGAAGGGAAAAAGTTTTCCAGCAAATATGCAAACATATCTTGCATACACGTCGACGGTGGATCCGGGACAAATATGACACAAAAGGCTATGTCATTTTCACCACGCTACACTAAACTACATGTATAAAAATGAGTTAGTGCAGAACCTGCCCTATATTGAAGTCAAAGAAGAGATATGTGAGCTCAGAAAACAGTCCAGGAAGTCTTTTCCTAAACAGAAAGCTTGGAGAGCGGAAATGTCGTTGTAGCTCGTTCACACTGATGTGTGCGGGCCTATAAAAACTGAATCACTCAATGGTAGCAGGTGTCATATACTCTTCATTGATGACTTTAGCAGATTCTGTTGGGTGTATTTTATGAAGCAAAAATCTAAACTAGCTGATATATTCGGCACGTGGAAGAAATAGGTTGAAAATCAATGTGAAAAGAAGGTTAAGATGGTCAGATCGGATAATGACACAGAGTATACCTTTGATAAATTCAAGGAGTTTTGTGTAGATGCAGGTATTGAGCATCAATACACAACTGTTTACACTCCACAAAAGAATGGTGTGAGTGAGAGGAAAAATAGAACCATTATGGAGATGGCCAGATCTCTTCTCTTTGAGAAGAAACTGCCCAAAATCTTTTGGGCTGAAGCAATAAACATAGCTACCTATATGCTAAACAGGTTGCCGACCAGAGTTTTGAACAACAAAACTCCATTTGAAGACTGGCAAGGATACAAGCCCAATATACAACACCTCAAGGTGTTCGACTGTGTATGTTATTCTCAGGTACCGAAGGAGAAAAGAGCAAAGCTTGATGAAAAAGCTGAAGTAGGCATGTTCATGGGATATAGTAGGGTAACCAAAGGCTACATGATCTACCAGCCTTTGAGGAAAAAATTAATTGTGAGCAGAGACGTCAATTTTGATGAAACTGTTGCTTGGAACTGGGATGAAGAAGGAAAAGATGAACCGGAAAAGGAGATTGAGGTCTCCAATGATGAACCTGGAACAGCTGAGGAGGAGTTCGTTGAAGAGAACTTGGACGATCATCCTGTTAGAGGTTTTAGACCTCTAACCGATGTATATCAAAGGTGTAATATTGCTATTTCTGAACCTGCAAATTATGAAAAAGCTACAACTGATCCAAACTGGATTGCAACAATGGAGGCCGAGTAGAAGATGATAGAAAAGAATGGAACCTGGAGCCTTGTAGACAAACCATTTGACAAGAAAACCATTGGTGTTAAATGGGTCTTCAAGGTTAAGCTTAATACACATGGTCCCATCAACAAATACAAGGCACGATTGGTGGTTAAAGGCTATGCTCAACAGTTCGGGGTGAATTTCTTTGATACTTTTGCACTAGTGGCAAGACTAGATACAATCAGGTTGCTGTTAGCCCTTTCAGCTCACCAAAACTGGAAGGTATATCAGCTTGATGTTAAATCCGCATTTTTGAATGATTTTTTGGAGGAGGAAATTTATGTTGAACAACTTGAAGGGTTTGTTAAGAAGGGAGAAGATAATAAAGTCCTACTATTTAAGAAGACTTTGTACGGTCTCAAGCAAGCACCAAGAGCTTGATATAGTAGGATTGATAATTTTGTTTTGAAGAAAGATTTCAACAAGAGTCCTAGTTAATCGACTCTGTATGTGAGAGTCAAAAACCATGATATTATAGTTATATGATTATATGTTGATGATTTGCTTGTAACAGGAAGTAACTTTGAACTTGTCAAGAAATTCAAAGTTCAAATGCTTGAGTTTTTTTAGATGACAAATTTGGGAGAGATGACTTATTTTCTTGGAATGGAGATACATCAAACTGTAGAAGGTATCTTTATTGGACAACAAAAATATGAAAATGAAGTGCTGAAGAAGTTCAACATGGAAAGTTGCAAGAAGATGAGCACACCATTGATGCAGAATGAGAAGCTTTGCAAAGATGATGGCTCAAACAAAGTATATGAACACTTGTACAGAAGTTAAATTGGTTGCCTAATGTAGCTTACACCAACACGACCTGGTATTTAGTTTGCTATAAATTTGCTATCTAGGTTTATGCACTGTGTAAGTGAACTGCATCTCAAGGCTGCAAAAAGAGTCTTCAGATACATCAGAGGAACCCAAGAGTTCGGAATCATGTTCGGAAGACTAGAAGATGTAACTCTGTATTGTTTTTCTGACAGTGATTGGGCAGGTTCAAGTGATGATATGAAAAACACCTCGGGCTACCTATTTAGTTTCAGGTCTGGATACTTCTCATGGAATTCAAAGAAGCAGGATGTGATGCTACAATTGTTAATCAAGCTTTGTGGATTCGAAAGATTTTGGCAGATTTGAAGTTCACTCAAGAGGACGAAACAATTATCAATGTTGATAACCAAGTAGCCATAGCAATCTCAAACAACCCTGTGTTCCATGGAAAGATGAAAAACTTTAAGATCAAGTATGATTTTTTGAGAGAAGTGCAAAGCAGCAAAGAAATTGTTCTAGTTCACTGTAAAACTAAATATCAACTTGCAGATATCCTAACGAAGGCTCTTCCAAAATGCAGATTTGAAGAACTAAGAGAGAAGATTGGCGTCTGCATCAAAAGAAGCAAGGAGGAGTGTTGGACAATTGCGTCTTCTGATGTAGGTTGGAAAAGTACCAATCTGCATTGAGTGTGGTTCGGATAAGGAACGAGTCAATTGGTTGTGTAAATAAAGGGGTTCAAAGATTGGTTGGATGAATAAAGGGGTTCGGTTTCAGAAGATTGGTTGTGTGAATTAAGGGATCCAGTTTCGAGAATATTTGGTTTAGAATGTATTAAAACTGACCTCCTTGAATAGTGGTCAGATCTGAATCGATTTTTGTTTTACTTTTTCAGATTTTAAGTTTCTGGACAGATTCTGTTTTCTCAAAAATATATATAAATTTTAGTTCAGATTAATAAAAACGTAATCTTACACTCAAATATATCTACAAAAGTGACTCTCAAGTAAAACATCTTAGACGCCTTCAAGTAAAGTTATTGGACAATGCTTCAAGTTATCTCGATACTTCCAAGTTAAAGTTCATCATTGTCAAGAGAATAAAGTTCTGAAGCTCCCTCTTTTACCATTCTTATGAATGATACTCGAAATGATATTTGCTAGTCATTTCAACCAAATTTCTTGTGTTGTTGCTAACTTCATTAGTTACTTTTTTTTTTTTTTACTTGAATTCCTTTTGAGGTTGCAAATTTTAAGATCACATGTCTGTGCCTATGTAGAGATGACCTTGAAGTATTAGAGTACGTATCTTATGTTCAACGTGGTTTGTAGATTTCATCTATTTCCCAAGTTATAATATACTGCTTTTATGCAGGGGATGATGACACAAATGGTCACGTTGATAATATGTGCTGTTTTGTGAGGCCTGGTGTGGTTATTCTGTCTTGGATTGATGATGAAACTGATCCTGATATGTAGAAGCTTATTCTTTAGTTTCGAGTGAAACAGATGCCAATGGTAGAAAGTTTGAAATCATTAAAATCCATGTTCCCGGTCCACTCTATATGAGAGAGAGTGAGTCTGCTGGGATTTTCCAGGTAAACATTTTTTTCCTTTTCATTTAGTTTTTTTGTTCTTGGTTGAAAATAATAATAAAAAAAAAACAAAATATCTTTTTTATCATTATTTTTTTCTTTCATTAAAAAATTAAGGTATAATTATCATATTCACTCCATCATCATCGAAGTATATCTTTACAATACATAGTTTGTTGTTGTATGTTTATTAGTTATAGAATTTTATGATGTCATTTTGCAGCTCATTCCTATTTTGTCTGTCTCTATTGTTTTCCTTTTAATCATGTTGTTGCCCCTATTTTTTTCATTAGTATTTGTTAAACTATAGAAAAAAAGAGACATTGAGCTTAAAACATGTTTTTGAGACAACAAAATGCTTTATTAATTAAGAAAAAATAATCAAGACAATAAATTTGATTTAGTTGTCCAATACCCTTCTTATTATTGCCTATGCTAACAATATTGTCCAAGTAAGAAACATCTTGGGAAGAAGTATGACAATAAAATAGGGAATGATTAGCATCACTTCTTATCATTTCAATTGATGGAGGATAGTCTTAAAAAGCCCAAAGCACGGAGTGATTGTTAAGGTCATATAGACTCTGAACCTCTATAGACAACATACCATATCAAATGACTCTTCTTAAGCGACAAAATCAGGAATTTGCTCTATATAAACTTCATCAAGATCACCATAAAGAATTGTATTTTTTTAGGTCAAGCTGCAACAGACAATGGTGAATAATTGTGATGGAAAAGAGAAGTTGAATAAATTTCATTTTGTCAAGAAGATAGAAACTGTTAGTATAATCTTGGCCATAGATTTTGTGTATCTTAACATCAAGTCCTGTTTTAAGTGTGTACAGCCACCAACCATCAATTGATTTGCCAACTAAAAGAGGAATGAAATATAATCATTTATTTTGGTTGGCTTGTGTCTCTTGAATATTTGGTAGTGTTTCTTTAGTGGAATTTGTCTGTGTAAGTTTATTGTCTTAGTAACAACCTTATCATCACCTTTCTATTATAAATCCCTAATTAAGTGTATTAGGTCAACATGATTTCATTTGCAGCTAATCTAAATTTTAACTCTGTAAAATAAGATCAGGTGATTTAGGATGCTGGGTACAACAATCTTAAGCAATTAGCAACCAGTCTGCTACCTATAATTTTAGAAGAAGATTTTCAGTTTCAATTTCTTATAATAATTACTTTCAAATAAACAAATGAGGTGCCATAAAATAAACAAATATTTCAAACAACTTTTGGTAAAAGTGGTTTGTAATAGTCTGTTTTATGCTTAATTGTGATATTCTAATAATGGCTATGGCGCTATGCTGCAACTTATCATGTGAAGATGAAGATATTGAGCTCAACGCAATATTGAGACCTGCTGATATGGTTAAAGACTGTAGTGGTTCTGTTTATTGCAATTGTGAGTCAGTGATGAATTGTGAACTAGATAGATTCAACTTCCATTTAATGCTTGTTATGTTATAATTTTATATTTTCTAGGATGGTGAGGCTAAGCCAAGACCTCCTGGAACTAGACTTGCTGCTTCCTATGTAAACTTTTACATTGCAAATAAAGCTATCATTGCACCACAAATATGGAGATAAAAAGTAGGATTACAAAGCTATCAGTCCTGTCTAATGCCTTCCCTCATCATAAAGTAAGTAAAACTGCTGTTAATGTAAGTATACGAGTTTTTTTAACTCCAATTGCAACTGTGTTGTAGAATTAGTGCTATCTCTGAAAGTATAGGAAAGAGAGAGGGATGGAGCTGAAATTGTGTTTCTGAAACCACATGTATCCTTTCCTTATATGGAGAGAACATAATCAATGCAATGAATAGAGCTCAAATTTTGTTTCTAGATAGTATAGATCATTATTTATATTGGGAAAATGATGTTAATGAAATGAATAGAGGAGATTTGATATCCTTTAATGTACTTTTTTCTTACAATAGTAGATGATTACTCCAAACACACTTGGGTATTCCTGATGAAAAATAAGAGTGAAACTAGATATCTGTTAAATAGCTCTGTTGCTCATGTACAAACTCAATTTGGTAAGCGTATTAAGGTCATGAACTGATAACGGATGCGAGTTGAATTATAAAGAGTTTTATGATAACTTAGGCATTGTGGCTATAAGTATTATGTTTCATTCAAATATACCCAAACAATTTTGGTTATAGGCAATATGTCATGTTGTATTCATTCTAAAACGTATTCCTTCTACTACAATGGATTTTAAAATACCTTATGAGTTGCTTTATGAACGAAAACTTGACATGTCTGTCTTCAAAGTATTTGGTTGTGTGTTTTGCTTCCACCATAACTAATAATAGGAATAAATTTGACACTAAAAGTAGAAAATGTATCTTCTTAAGATTTAAGAATGGAATAAAAGGATATGTGGTTTTAGACGTCAAAACCTAGGAAATTTTCATTTCCAGGGATGTTATTTTTCATGAAGGAACATTCATTCAATTAGAAAACAAGACTGATCAACTTATCGTTGAAGAAAATCATTTTTGCTTGCCTTTTGGAAATGCTAGCAATTGTATTAGTGAAACAGTGAAGCCAGAAGATGTTATATAGTCAGAAGATGGTGCTCGTGAATATGGTGATCTGAGAAGACCTGCTAGCCTATGAAAGGCCCCAGAATACTTGAAAGATTACCACCATCAAATCTCAAACTCCATCAATATTGATTTCAACAAAACGCAAGTATTCAATTAGCTCAGCTATTTCCTATGATCCTTTGGATAAAAATCAGCTATGTTTAATAACATCCATTTCATCACACACTGAACCTCAATCGTACGATGAAGCTGTCCAAAAATCAGAATGGAGAAATGCCATGAAGGCAGAGATTGATGCGCTCAAACTCAACAAAATTTGGTCTTTTACTGATCTTCCTCCAGGAAAGAAACCTATATAGGCTGCAAATGGGTGACAAACTGAAATTCAATGCAAGAGGAGAGATTGAACGATACAAGACGAGACTTGTAGCAAAGGGGTACACCCAAGTTGAAGGTGTTGATTACTACGATACTTATTCGCCGGTGGCCGAAATGACTACGGTACGTCTTCTCATTGTTATTGCAGCAGCCAAAGACTGGCATCTTGACCAACTGGAATGCATTTTTACATAGTGATTTGAACAAGGAAGTTTATATGAATCCACCTCAAGGACTACAAACTTTGAAACCAAACCAGGTTTGTCGCCTCAGAAAATCTCTATATGGCTTGAAGCAAACTAGTCGACAATGGTATGCGAAACTTACCCATTTCTTTACAGAACATTGGTTTTATTCAATCCTCATCTAATCATTCTCTGTTTATAAAAAAAAAATAAATTTATGCTTCTTAGCTTTACTCGTTTATGTTGATGACATTATTCTTGCTGGAGATGATGCTTGTCATATGAACGAGGTCAAAAGACTCTTGGATGAAAAATTTAAAATTAAGGATCTTGGCAAATTGAGTTTCTTCCTTGATCAGGAGATAACAAGGCAAAAGGAAGGGATACACGTGAATAAGATAAAATACACGTTGGACATTTCAGTGGATCGTGGAATGCTAGCTGCTAAGTCGTGCCACACTCCCATGAATAAAGATATAAGACTGAATTTTGAACAAACATGTACCTTCGTCATGTTATTGGAAGGCTTCTTTACTTAACAAAGACCAGACCAAATATAAACTTCCCAGTAAGTTTCTGAGTCAATTCATGAAATCACAAAATGAACATCATCACAAAGCCGTTAATCAAATTATGAGATACATAAAAGGATCACCCACTAGGGAAATTTTCTTCCCAAGCAAGCCTGATATCTGAATGTATTTAGTGACTCAAACTGGGCCTTATGTAATCTTACAAGACGATCAACTACAGGTTATTGCATATATATTGGTTCAACATTAGTTTCATGGAAAACCAAGAAACAGAGCACGATTTCCAGATCATCTTTAGAAGCCGAATATCGTGCTTTAACATCAACCGTGTGCGAATTGCAATGGTTAACTCTTCTCCTTCGTGATCTTCAGGTCAAGCATTATTCTGTAAATGTTACTGTGATAATCAAGCTGCACGACATATTGCCACAAATTCAGTATTCCACGAACGTACCAAACATATAGAAATTGATTGTCACGTGGTCAGTGAGAGATTGCAATTTAGTTTATCAATCTTCTTTCCATCAGGAGTTTAGAACAACCTGCGGATATCTTCACCAAACCACTCGAGAAACCTGCGTTTGATTTTGTGATTAACAAGCTGGGTATGATAGATTTTAGTCATACAGCTTGAGGAGGGGCTATATAATTAATAAACTGTGTTTTAACCCATTTTACTATTGCGTTATTGGACTGTTATTATTGTTAGGCCAATTTAGTATACTATATATATTTATCAAAAGCTTGTATCCAAAACACGTAACAAAGAAACGAATTATATTTCACACTGTCCATCGTCGTCTTCATTACGCATGCATGAAATTACGTAGTGAAATTTCATTTCTGATTTCACGTCTTCCGCAGCGCAAATAAATCAATAAAATCCTTAGTTTGATAAACTAAACTAAAACAATTTCTTCTTATCATGCAATTCTTCATATAAGATGAATACTCTTCCAAATTGTAAATTAACTTGAAACAATAGTTTCTAGATATGGTGTAAATTTGTACTTATGCAATTCATATTCTTCAAAATGAGAATGAATTGTCAGATAAAATTCATTATTATAATTATATTAGTATTATATTATGCATAAATAAATGTTGGAGAAAGTGAAAAACGTCCATTCAATTCCCTATAGAAGAAAGAAACAAGGTCAAGACACCACACACAATTTTGATATTTTGCGTATTCTATTTTGATGGCACTCACCAATTTAAACTTAGCTAGATTGTTTGGATGGTAGGGATTTAAAAGAGTAAAAAATAAATGAAAATAAAAAAATGAAGTTACTCAAATTAAGAAAGATAAAAACAATAAAAAAATTATGGGTAATTTAACATAGAGAGTTTCAAAATTATTTTATTTTTAAAAGTACACAATAAATTGAAGCTTTTATATCAAATACTTAGCGGCTGAACACCAAAAACCACCCAATACAGAATACATTTTCTCCAACCTAGTAGCAAAATAATTATTCCGTTAAAAAATAGAGTGGAATAAGTAGGTTTTATTGGATTTGGAGATTATAGGATACATGTTTCCTCATTTGGAATCAAGGAATATTGAGATTGTCACCATATTAAATAGCGGGTTGTTGCTGAGTAATACAGTGTGTTAAACCAAGAGAATTTAGATGACTTCAAAGCGTGTAACAATGTCACTTTCCTAAAAAATATTTGCCCTCTGCACTGCAAGAGTCAGCAAAAATTCTTCAGGATACGATAAAGTTCCTGTTTACACTTGCAGTAGTGGAAAACATGGTTATTGAATTGAGATTCGAATCGTGAATCGTTTTACGATTTTTTTGAATCGTGAATCGAATCTTATCATGAATCGTAAGATACACAATAACTAAAATATGATATTTTTAAATAAGAATAAGTGACATGAAAAAAACATTATAAATATCATTTTGGGTTTCTCTGTGACGTTTCATTTACTTTAACTTTTGTTTGTTTACCTTTATTTTAACTTTTGTTGGTTTTGGAGACTTTTCATTTTCCAATGTAAATTTTGTTGGTTTTGGAGACTTTTCATTTTACAATGTAACTTTTGTTGGTTTTGGAGACTTTTCATTTTCCAATGTGACGTTTCGTTTACTTTAGGGTTTGTTGGTTTTGGAGACTTTTCATTTTTAGTGACCCTTCAATCACCATGAATCGCTTACAATGGACATGAATCGCGAATCACATGATTCAAAAGCAATTCAAACGATTCATTGTGCGATTCAAGACATAAAAACGATATGTATCATGCAAAGTAATTTTTGAAATGAATCGCGATACATATTGTACAATTCATACGATTCTAACTACCATGGTGGAAAATAGTCTGGACAAGTTCTCTGATCATTCTCTTTCTTTGAGTTTTTCTCATATAATATATATTCAAACATTTAAAATTTAAACGTTCAAAACTTTTGAAAGTTTTACAACTTCCAAAAAAAACCAATTAACCACTTTGGAAACCATTAAAATAAACTAACCATATTTTGATGACATGACACATGGATTTAAAATTTGAAAATGTTCAACAATCCTCCGCCATTTTCAACATGTTTGATCTAAGAACAACTCAAACATTATATGCATAAATAAGGGTATCTTACGATTTGAACCATTAAATTGTGAAAAGTTCATTACATCATATTAGGATTACATGGTGGAAAGTCTTTGAACCAGGATTCTATTTGATATGTAGCATAAACAATTCACGCATACAACATGCATCAAAAACTTGCTTTAAAATATCTGACACATTCAACATGGCCCTTGTTTCCCGTATCTTTCATGAATGTTTTTGGAGTCAAGCCCTTTAACTCCATGAAGCAGCCGCACTTCACATTCACATAGGTGGTCTTCATTCTAGCACCTCCGCAATTTCAGTACCTTTAGAAAACTATTAAGAGATTAACTCAACCTCCTCTTTTGACAAGCGGATACAAAGCACTAAGAACCTTGGGATGACAATTAATTGTAGTGCTTACAGTCATGGGCTTGTGACTCATCCCCCTTGATGTTTTATGCATCAAGTCTCTTGATAATTCTTCAATAAAAAGATCTATCAAGTTTTGACTAGATTTCACATAGTCAATTATAATAACTCAATTGTTATTAATTTTCAGACACAACTGTGTCTCAATCCGATGTGTTTGGATTTACCATTGTAAATGTGATTGAACACCTTTGAAAATTCTTGAACATACTGTTCCTTTTCATTTTCCTGCATGTTACATTTCTCTTTTACATATCCTCTTACTTATGTTTCAGAGTTCGTTTAAACTCTTTTCAAGAGATAACAATTTATCAATAATATAAGATACAATAATAGTCTCATCAATGTATAAATTATGTTAAGTAAAATGATTAAGGATCTTTTTTAGTTCATGAAATTTCCATCGTTAAAAAATTACTTACCCGTTATATATTCTTTCATGTACCTTATCTCCCAACTTTTCATAATCCTTGACAGAGTTTGCCTTATTGTAGATATATGATTTGTGATTATTGCATTCAGAATATACCCCTCTCTCCATAAATCCATATGAATACAGTCTCCCAATAAAGTTCCATGTGCTTTCGATGGCAATGATTGTTTCCAACCTTGCTCTTTGGCATTCAGTAACTAGAATTTGCTCGAAGAGTACTCTGACCATGTCAAGTCCGCACTTCACTCTCAGCAGATTCCGCGTGTGGGTACCTCCCTTCCTGACAGTGCCACCACGGACATCCATCAGAGACTATAAGCTCTGAATAGACTTCGACGCCTCTTCCAAATCACGAACCTTGACAATGTAATCCATCACGGCAAACTTGAAGGCGACGCCCAAGCAAGCAAAGAGAGGGGAGACAAGAGCACATGCATGGGAAAACGGATCAACCTTCACCTCCGTGTTCTGTGAATCGGCGACTAATTTAGAACCTTCCTGTACAACATCCCATAGCAGATCACAGCCTTGGAGCCTCCTCACAATCAACTTGACCAGGAACTTCTTGGACACGAGAGATGACCATGGTCATCACTTATGAATGCGAAAATGGTGTTGCTCAATTTCTTCTGTTTGTGAAACTCGAAACATTCTTTTGGGGCTTTTTTATGGATGTTTTCTCCACGATTTTCTTCACGAACATGGCGGAACAATCCTTTCGATCAAACAAAAGATAAATGTTTGAGAAACAATACTGTGTCAACTATGGAACAAACGATGACATTGTTTGTTAGGAAAGGTTATCGTTTTCATCACACAGGTTGACGCATACATAGTAGGAGAAGATTTTCATGTGGGTCCCAGTTGTACGTGGGACCACTCAAACGAGTTTGCTTCTTCTCTTTAGAATCTATGGGTGCAATGAAAAACACTACAATCATAAATCCTTGAAGCCATTAGGCAAAATATTTCTTTGGGTGTTGCTGAGGTTCTGTTCTCCAATCAAAATTTTATTTCCGCATTGGTAATTTGCACTAGTCTTTAATGCAAGTCTTTTTATGCAGATTACAGGAGTCACTCCAGTTCTGCTTAGAAACCAACACCAATAACATCCAAGGAATTTCACAAGCTACATCGTCTTGTAATTTTAGTAAAAACAAAAATCAACCAATGTTTTAATAGTTATTCCGGAAGAAACACCAAAGAGATATAATAGGAGTACAAAACAAATATAAGTGATAAACAACTTCTTTCTGAGTCTCCAATCTTTGGAGCAAAAGGAAGATACCCTTTCATCTTTCCCGAGTCTCCGATCTCTGGAGCAAAAGAAAGTTACCCTTTCACCTTTTATCAAAGAAAAGGTGTAGAGAATACAAAAAACTGTTATATGTGAGTGGTGCAGTTATCAGAGAAACTGATTCTAAGTTTTATAACAATGATAATGACCCACCTTTTGTAGACCTAAGTGACTAGCAACTTAACATCTCTCTAGTACACTTCTAATACTTCTTTAACAAATTTGGTTGAAATGACCGACAAATATCCTTTTGCATATATATCTTTTGCGTATATATCTTTCATGACAACTATAAAAGAAGGAATTGCAGAACTAGTGGTATCATTGCTATTCTCTTGAACTTTAACTTGAAAGTGCTAAGGTAACTTGGTGCCTTGACTAAGAGGGCGTCGACGATGTTATTTCACTTGAATCACTTGGACAAGATGTTGTTGAAGTTACCTCAAACCAAACTATAGCAGAACGGTTTTCAATGTTGTGGGAGGGATAATCTATTTCAACCACACTTGCATCTTCAATTTACAAGTTTGTTGGTATTTGAAAATCAGAACATGACTGTAGCCAATGGAGTAATAAGCGACAAATTCCTTCCAACCCTTTTCAAACCAAACATCACCAGCACCAGATTTGGTCTAACAAGTTTCCCAATGTCATCCGGAACCTTGAGAAACATTGGTTTGACAAAGTAACACCATATTTCCTAATGAACTCTTTTAGAATCATAAGCTTTCCTATTCGAAAAGTAATATCCAACATAATCTTGAAGAAGTGAATCTCATAGAGAAAGAGGATGAACTCCTTCGAGATTGGAAGTTATTGGCTGATATGACTTGGATTACAAGAATGGAATCAGAAAACCTACAAATCACAAAAACAACGTTCAAAAAATGGAAAATGAAAGAGATGGACACCTACACACCTCAAAGTCCTGTGTTCGAAACTGACGTTCCAAATGAAACAACCTCTTCTACGCCCTCAAGCAAGTTGTTAGATAATGCTATGAGTTACCTCAATACTTTGAAGTTGATTAGTGTCAAGAGAATAGTAATGCCATGAGTTCTGAAACCCCTCTTTTACGATTCTCACAAAAGATACGTATGTAAAAGGATTATTGCTAGTCATTCCAACCAAATTTGTTAGGAAGTAGAGTAATGATACGTTGACAACCTTACGTGTCAACACACCCAGATTACAACCCGACGTGGCGGTTACGTGGCCAGTTAACTCTTGCGTGGCAAATTTGATCTAGTGTGGCACTAAGGTGAAAAATAAGGTTTGAATTTGCATTTGGTCTAGCCGCAACATCATTCGTTCATTGTCTCTTCCTCTTCCATTTCCAATCAGCCACTGCAGCTTCCTTCATCCTTTTCTTTTGCAATCGACTCATCATCTTAGTTACAAAAGAAACCACAGAACGCTCGTAGCAGTCGTCGTTGCACATCGCCTTCACCTTCGCTGTCACCATTGTTGTTACTGTTGTCGTCACCGTCGTCATCACCGTCTCCCTCACCGTCGCATACACTGCATACATTGCTTGTGGGATTCAACATGGGCCTGCCTTGGTTGATGACAAACCACCTCCCAATGCCATAACCAAAGGGACAGTCTTGCTGCACCATTACTAGTACTGGACATTTTAAATGTTTAACCCTGTCTACTTCAGTGTTTAACTAAGAATAACTTTTTGCCTAGTCGTCATCACAACCAGCAATTATGTGCTCCCCTGACCTCCATATCAGAAATCATTACATGTTTTCCACTATGGGATTCAACAAAGGAGTGTCTTGGTTCACCACGAACCACCTCCCAGTGCCATAACCGAAGGGACAGTCCTATTGCGCCATTACTAGCACTGAACATTTTAAGTGTTTAACCTTGTCTACTTAAGTGTTTAACTAAGAACAACTTTCTGACCAGCCATCACAGGCAACAATTATGTGCCCCCTCGACTTCTATACTTGAGATCATTACATGTTTTCCACTGTGGGATTCAACAGAGGTGTGCCTTGGTTGACCACGAACCACCTCCCAATGTCATAACCGAAGGGATAGTCCTGTTGTGCCATTACCAACACTGGACATTCTAAGTGTTTAACCCTGTCTACTTAAGTGTTTATCTAAGAACAACTTTCTGACCAGCCATCACAGGCAACAACTATGTGCCCCCTCGACTTCCATACCTGATAAAAGTGTTTAACCATGTCTATTTCTCTACACACACTAAACAAAATTTACTCAACCTGAAATCATTATTTAAAAATATGATTATGATCATATAATAAAAACACTTTCAAAACATTTAATGATATTATTTACATGGGTCAAGGAAGGACACATTTGCTTTGTTAGTGAATTTTTATATATTCAATGTCTTAAGTGTTCATAAAGTGTTATGCAGTTAAGAGCTTAAATACACAGGGTTCACATAGTTACATATGGTTAAATAGATAAATTTTAGAACATATGGTTAAACAGTTAATCACTTAAATACATATGGTTAAACAGATAAATTTGTAGTGAGGTTTTTGACCCAGAACATGTGTGATTTGGTTCCTGCTCAAGCAAGACAGAGTTGGGGTGAAGAGCATGCTGGAGAACATTCAATAAATGAAACTTCACATAAATGAATTTTCACTCTTAAAGACAAATTAAATTTTAAGTTTTGGAGGTATGACATGTGTAATTTGGTAGATGGTGCAAAACATGTAAGGATATTACTTATGAAGGTGAGGAAGGAATAAATTTTCTGCATATGTTTTGTTGAGTTAAATAGTTAAATAGACAGTGTTAAACACTTGTATATGCAGTGGTGCTGATGGTGCAGGATCTATGTCCCTTGCTTCATGTTATTGTTAATTATTGAATATTATGATGACCCAAGGCAAAGTTTTGGTCATTCCCATGGTGCAAAACATGTAAGGATATTACATATGGAGGTGATGGAGCACATATTTGTTGTCTTTGTTGGTTGGTCAGAAAGTTGTGGTGACTTAAACACTTAACAACACAGTGCTACACACTTGTATCTACAGCGATGCTGATGGCACAAGACCTTTGTCCCTTGCTTTATGTCATTGTTAATTGGTGAATATTATGGTAACCCAAGACAGACTTTTGGTCATTCTCATGGTGCAAAACATGTAAGGATATTACTTATGGAGGTGAGGGGAGAACAAATTAGTTGTATGTGTTGGTTGGTTAAAAAGTTGTGTTGAGTTAAACACTTAAATAGATAGTGTTAAACACTTGTATATGCAGTGGTGCTGATGGTGTAGGACTTATGTCCCTTGCTTCGTGTTATTGTTACTTGGTGAATATTATGGTTGCCCAATGCAGAGTTTTGGTCATTCCCATGGTGCAAAACATGTAAGGAAAATTGTCGTTTATGTTGGCTGGTCAGAAAGTTGTCGTGACTTAAACACTTAACAACACAGTGTTACACACTTGTATGTGCAGCGATGCTGATGACACAAGACCTTTGTCCCTTGCTTCATGTCATTGTTAATTGGTGAATATTATGGTGACCCAAGGCAGAGTTTTAGTCATTCTCATAGTACAAAACATGTAAGGATATTACTTATGGGGTGAGGGAGGAACAAATTTGTTGTTTGTGTTGGTTGGTCAGAAAGTTGTGTTGAGTTAAACACTTAAATAGACAGTGTTAAACACTTGTATGTGCAGTAGTGCTAATGGCGCAGGACCTCTGTCCATTGCTTCACGACATATTTAAGTGTTCCATAGTGATCCAAGACAGAGTTGTGGTGACTCCCATGGTGCAAAACATGTAAGGATATTAGTTATGGAGGTGATGGAGGAACATGTTTGTTGTCTGTGTTGGTTGGTAGCAAGTTGTGCTGACTTAAACACTTAAATAGAGAATGTCAAACACTTGTATGTGCAGTGGTGCTGATGGCGCAAGACCTCTATCGCTTGCTTCATGACATTGTTAGGTGTTCCATGGTGACCCACGACAGAGTTGTGGTGATTTTCATGGTATAAAACATGTAAGGATATTACTTATGGAGGTGAGGAAGGAAAAAATTTGTTGTTTGTGTTGATTGGTTAGAAGTTGTGTCGAGTTAAACACTTAAACAGACAATGTTAAACACTTGCATGTGCAATGATGCTGATGGCACAGGTGGATGAGGTAGATATTTTTCTACAAGCACAAGTGCAAGCTTGGAGTTGGGCAAGATTTGGGGGGATTGGGTTTCAAAAAACATTTGAGAATGGTGTCTGCACCCTATTGACTACCTGAGAGAGGTTAAATAATTAAGTAGGTCTTGAGCATTCAAGTTCTCCTTACATACCATTTCATCTTCGGAGCTACTTTCTCATTTCTATTTCTCTTATTTTTGAAAGAAAGTACAGGTCAAAGTTGACATGGAGGGTGTTTTATAATTTTTTACTTGTTCTTTATGTCCTTTCTCGTGCATATGTGTACATTTTGAAAATTTTCTTCTTGTAATAGGATTGGAGCACCCCTAAAGTGTTCCTATTTATATCATTCTTTGTTGTTCAAGAAAATAAAAACTATGTAGGCCAGGAAGGGGGGACACATTTGGTTCAATTTTGTGTTATTTGTTCGCTGTCTTAAGTGTTAAGAAAGTCCTGAGTAGTTAATCACTTAAATATACATGGTTAAACAGATAAATGTGCAGTGAGGTTTTTGACCCTAAACATGTGTGAGTTGGTACTGCTCAACCTAGGTCGAGTCGTGATCAAGAGCATGGTGGAGAACATGCAATAATATTACCTACGTAGGCCAGGGGGACACATGTTGTTCAATTTTGTTGTGTTCTTTGTTTATTGTCTTAAGTGTTCAGAAAGGTCTGAACAATTAATCACTTAAATAGACATGGTTAAACATATAAATTAGGATAAATCAGAATGTTCCTTCCTCACCCAAATCATGTCACATCAACAATTATATATTAACATCGAAACATATTCCCAAATTCTACCTCAATTTCTCATTTTATCTAACAAATTAAGTCATATATTATAAACAAAATTTGTACAACTCAAAATTACAATTTTCAAGTCTATTAAATATACAATTTTCAACTCTATCAAATATACAATATTCAAGTCTATCAACACTACAATATGTATTTCCAAATGCAAGAAATCTTCAAAATTCAACTATGAAGCCCTACGTGACTTGCACTGAAGTCCTCTTTGACTTGCTTGTCTTACATTTGTTCCTCAAATATATTGTCCAAGGTGTTCTAACAGCCATCCACACCTTTTTATATCGTCCCATAACTGCAAAGATCAGGACATTGATTAGATGCGAAAGTTAAAGATAATAAATTATGGTTATAATGTAATTTGTTATCTTTCATCTCACAATAAAACTTGCACTAAAAGTATTCATTCGCATGATCTTTTTATTTCTAATAAATTCTTACTTTTCGTCATGATGCAACTCTTTATCATTCAGAAACTTAATTTAACAGTGGGAGAACAAAAAAAAGAATAATGTTATCCTACATACAGCAAATACATTATGACATAAAAATAAGATTAACAAAACTAAGTTGTAGCATCATTAGTGAAGTGCTCAAATAAAAAGGCAAAATACAAATACCTTAGTAGGGATGAAAAAACAGGTAAAATATTCATGTTGAGAATAATTCAAATACATGAAAGTTTTACAAGTCATGAGAAGGATTACAGAGTAAGTTTGAGTTAATAGTTTGTGACAAACTTACACTACTTACTAGCTTGTTAAGTAAACTGGTTTTATTTTATTTTTGCTTATGTAAGTATTTCATTAACATAGCCAAACAAGTGAATAAAATATTAATTGGTTGACTTCTTTTCTTACGTGTGATTTTAGGGACTGCTGAAGAGGGGAAAAAATAGGAAAGGAAGAAAGTGTTTGGTATATTATTCAAGAATAAAATATGTAAACATATAGGTAAGGTTGTTTCCAATAACATAATAAATGCAAAAAGGAAATTAATTTAAAGAGGAATGAAATAGAGATTTGATTTTAACCCAAAACAACCAAATCACAATAATCTTATTAACTATTCAATCTTTTAGAAAAATCACAATAATCTTATTAAGTATTCAATCTTTTAGAAAATAAAATCTAATTATCTAATTAATTTGTGATATCCACGTACAAAAGTCAACATTATGCATAATTTTTTTAATCAGACTTAACTAACCACTCGTTATCCATCAATCTATCTAGTTTTTTTTTCCTTAATAAAAACACAAATCATAGGACAAAACATAAAACATAAATGAGTAAAAAATTCTTTATTTTTGGTCAATCTGTTTCACCATATAAAGGCAACTATTAGAACCTTAGCTTAACAAACAAAAATCATAGTGAACATCGTTCCCTAATTCTAATACACAGCAAGTGACAACTAACCCGTGTTCACAAGTTTAAGTAAAGAAATTAAAAAATTACATAATTAAAAAAATAGAAATAAAAAACCACCAAACTCAATTTTCAGACAAAAAGAAAGTGTCAACAACTAATAGTTTTCCACTCTCCATAAAAGCAAAACTAGAGTGAATACATTTTTTTTGAAATCCCATTAAGAACAAGTGTGACATCAAGCCAAACCAACATTCATTAAGGTTGGAAGGTCAAAAACTTAAAAGCTGCATAACCATAAACCCAAAGGGGGAAAACACCACCAATCTCCAAATTTCACTACAATAAGCATGACATAATGACAACAACTGAAACAATTCTCTCTCTATCTACCCCCCTTTAATTCTCACTAGCAGAGCTACCAGTTGAAGGACCATATAATCTAGACTAAAATTAGTTCCAATTATGCTCTCACCATTCACCAACACACTCTCGATGCATACATTACTGAAATTAATTATTGAAAACCCTAATTTCAATTCAGAAGGGTTAATTGAAATCAATTCACAAAGCACTAAAATACCCAAATTCAAAGGAGATAAAAACAGGGCAAAGGAGGGTTGATTAAAAAAAATTCTGCAACTTAGAATTAATTGAAGGAAGTAAATAGTTTATAGAGAAAGTGAGAGAAAGATTTTAATAATACCAAATAGAAGAATTTAGTTTCAATTTCAGCACGCACTAGGAAGAGAAGAGAGAGAGAGAGAGAGAGAGAGAGAGAGAGAATGCATGCGCTTAGAATGCCTCAATGAAAACCACGACAACCAAATCAATCTTTAATGGATACCATCGTTGATCACTGTAACCAACTGCAAAGTAATGTGAAGGAAGAACAGAACCAGAATGTCAAAGTTACAAATTTAAAAATTAACCCACTAACGAAAACCTTACCCCAAAGGACAAGCCATATCATACATGTAACCGGACTTACAGAGAAACAAACCGTGCACAAAAACAAAATGAGATGTCATGCCTTTGGAGGAAAATTGCATCGTAGAGAGAGACGGAGACGATACACGGTTGTAGCGAGATAGAGGGACGACAAGAGAGGGAGAGTCGAAAACCCTAAGAAGATGGGTGGATTGAAAAATGAAAGGTGAAGGAGAAAGCTCGTGCGGGCGTGGGTAATTGCAAATGGAAGAGAAATGGTGCTGCGATGTGAACTAATGAAAGAGCAATGGAAGGCACTGAAACCCTATTTTCTCATTCACTGCCACACTGGACACTTTATGCTACGTCATTTACAACTGGCCACGACATTGTCATGTGGAGTTGTAACCTGGGTGTAATATCATCTCAGGTTGTCAGTATATCATTACTCAGTTTTATTATCAACAGATATCACAAAAGAAAAATTATACGTTGACAACCACAATTGGCATACAACCATATGCCAACTACTGAGATGTTATGTGGACGAGGGGCAAAATTGGTTCTTTGTCAGTATGTTAATACATTTGAATTTTAACGTTTAGTTTCCCAGGGCACCTTTGATTTGTGTTTGAGAAGGCAGGGGTTGTGCGAAAAAACCTTATTGAAAAGCTTTGCACGCGGAGGATGGTGCGAGAGGTGGAGGGAGACGTCGTTGGTTGGTTGAAATCTTTGGGGCACATAAGAAAGGGAGAACGTGTATGGCGTATTTGAAGTGTTATTGGGAGGCCAAGGTTTGTTCGAAAAACCCCTTTTTGACACGATGTACGCACGGAGGACGGTGCGAGAGGTGGAGGGGGATGCAGATGGTGATTTGAAAACTTTGGTATAGAGAAGAAAGGGAGAATGGGTGGAACATGAATTTTGGCACATAAATGATGGATTTGCTAGGTGGTCAGAAAGTTCAACTGCGCTAAACACTTATATGCACACGGTTAAACAATTAGTATGTGTAGGGGTGGTGACGGCGCAAGATTATTGTCCCTTGGTTCATGTTCCTTGGTAGGTCGTCTGCGGTGAAGCAAGGCAAAGTTGTATTGTATGCGAGGGTGGAAAACGTGTAAGGGATTGAACTATGGAGGTCAAGGAAACACATAAATGATGGATTTGCTGGGTGGTCAGAAAGTTCAAATGCGTTAAACACTTATATGCACTCGATTAAACAATTAGTATGTACAGGGGTGGTGATGGCGCAAGACTACTGTCCCTTGCGTCAGGGGAGATTTATAAGCCTCTGGAGTCAAATAGCTTAAGCAAAGATATAAATGTCTGAGCAAAAATAACACATGTTCTGTGTCAAATTTGGTAAATGGTCAGAAAGTTCTGTTTAGTTAATCACATAATAGCACAGGGTTAAACACATACTGAACCAAATTTGCTAACACGAGTGGGGATGGTGTGAGCGAAACTGAGTCAGGAGAGATTTATAAGCCTTTGGAGTCAAATAGCTTAAGCGAAGATATAAATGTTTGAGCAAAAATAACACATGTTCTGTGTCAAATTTGATAAATGGTCAGAAACTTTTATTGAGTTAATCACATAATAACACAGGGCAGATTGCAATAGGAACGGGCAGATTGTGAAAGCTGAAACCGGGCTGTGAAGGAATGGAAGGTGTTAGATCTGTGGTTGCAAAAGGAACGGGCAGATTGTGAAAGCTGAAAGCAAAATGAAGGGGTTGATGCGGCGCTTGCAACTGTAATTTTCACCTCACAGACACGCTAGAAGAAACATGCCACACATAACCCACTTGCCATGTAACTGCCACATTGAGTTGTAACCTGGGTCTGTTGACATGTAAGGTGTCAACATATAATCACTCATCACAAAATTGAATACACAATACTGATGCATTTAAATATTGAATATGCAAATAAATATATAATGGGTGCTTATGTATTATCTACCACAAAACTAGTTTAAGTGCGAGTTAATTAGGTTCATGGGTGGAACATAAAGTCATTTCTGAGTTGACTTGCCATTTTAATAACCATCTTAGAGTTTTGAATATTGATTGTTTCGAGGTATATTCTTTTGTTGATATAGTTTAAATTTTTGTTTTGGTATTATTGGTTGGAAAATTTGATCCTTTTAATAATGTTTTAAATCCTAGATTTCACTTTAGCTTTGATTTCACTCTAGCTTAGTTGCTGCAACAAAACTATAGGAGTCAAAGCTCTTATAGTTTCATTCACTTTTAGGCTTTGTTTGGATTGGGAAGGAGATTTGAGAGGTGAATTTGAGTTGATTTGAAATGAAAGTATGTAGAAAGTTTGGTTGTTTGGATTAAGAGAAAGATGATAAGAAATGAAAACAAATTTTATAAAATTCTGTGAGTGATGTGACAGATGTGACTGATAAAATAAGTTTTTAATAAATAAAATTATAGTTAAAATTAATTTAAGGTTAAATATAATTAATTTATTGGATGTGATTTATAAACTATTATTATTTTAATTGATGAAATTATAAAAATATCAATTATTTTAAAATCAAAATAAAAAATTAAATTATTATTGTTAATAATAATATTATTTCATAAATTTATTTTAATTATTATTATAACTTTTATATTATTTTACAATTTTATTATTTTTATTATTATAATTATTATTTATGATATATTATTATTTGTAGTTTCTAATATTAATATTATTGATATTTTACTTTTATAATTATGTTATCTTTATTAATTTTTATAATTTATTATGAATATTTTATTAATCTTTTATTGTTATTATTATTTTATAATTTTATCAAATTTATTAATATTTAATTATTATTATTATTATTATTTATCATTAATAATATTATTTTATTATAATATAAGTATATTGTTGGGAGAATTCGAGGGAAAAACACCGGGGAGATCTCTAACAATGAGAACTGAGCCAAATCCATATAAGAGAATGACACCACCTTCAACCTAAAACCTTAAGGCGTTGGTTTGTGGGTCTTCTTTCTTATATGTTGCTAAACTTTCTCATTCATACACAATGTGGAACTTAGACTCACTCTTGAACACCTAACAATCTCCCCCTCAAGTGAGAGTCACTCCTCTACCACATTGATACATTCCCCCTCGAGCAGAAGCATTATCTAACCCGAGTACATTACTCATGACCCCTCAATTGTACTATCGTTCACACACTTATACGGGACATGCTTGCTTGAAATCACCATCAGGAAGACTTTCCATACAGGGTCAAACTATACTCGCCCAAGCCGTAAACCAACGGCTCTGATACCACTTGTTGGGAGAATCCGAGTGGAAAACACTTTCTCATTCCTATCCAATGTGGGATCTAGACTCACACTTGAATACCTAACATATATATATATATATATATATATATATATATATATATATATATATATATATATTAATAAATTATGAAATTAATTATGTAAAAAATATAATCAAAATCTTAGCCAATCTTTCCAGCGAAAAAAGAAGATGAGAAGTGTTTTTTTTTTCCTCTTAAAATTCGTTTTCAATTAATTTTTTATTCCACAAAATCTCAATTTTTTTTTTCCTCGCTTCGTAACTTTCCCTATGAGAAAACAAACTTACGCTTAGAGTAGTGATACTGAAGCACCCATTGTATTTGTTGCGTGAACGATGTCATTTATGATTTTTTTTTTTATATTTATAAACTTTTGACTGTGTTTTCACAATTCACAATATAGTCATACTTTCTTCTTACAAGATGTTCAAAGTTTGTTGGTTTAACTCTTTATTTCTATCTGATAAGCACCAAATTTTTTGTTGCTTTATCCTTTTTTTTCCTTTACACATACAAAAACTTATTTTTATTAATGATCATATTATTCTTAAAATAGATTCTGAAGTTGTTGGGGATTATAAAATAACATTTCTCTTTTCTTTCCAACCAATAAGGTCAATGTATTCTTTTGGAGTATTCTTTTGGAGCACATTGACATGTGACAACATTACCATGCTAGTTGAATTTGACCACCATTTAACTTTTTGGTGAATATTGGACTACATATGATGTGATATAAATTATCATCAATTATTTTTAAATTTAATTTTTGAAAATAAATAACCATAGGATATCAATTTAAGATTGTAATTAAATAATTTTGATATTTCTTTTTCAAAATTAAATCAAGTTAACCTTATTTGTCTGTGAATACAAGACTGACTCATAGTAATAGTAAACTTTTGTTTTATCCTTTTGGATGAATACATGTATTTCAACTAGATTTATTTAAAGCTAGTTTTATTTACTAAATATTTTTTAAAATAAAATTAATTACCATATTATTTTAACACTAATTACATTTAAAATTATTGTTTTTTTTTCACATGAGAGTTTATGAAAGTTTATCTGAATTTAAATATTTTACCTAGAAAAAAGTTTCATATTGGGTTAAGTCATTTTCTATATCTAAGATCTTAAAGTTTAAGAGTTAACACGAGATAAGAATTTATAGTTCTCTAAGAATGGGTAAATACTCGAATTAGTTTTCTAAAGTTTCTAGATTTTTATGGTCCTAGAAATATTTGTAATGTAAAATTAAGAATAATTATGATAAAAATCAATAAACTTATCTTACCTAATACTTTATCATTAAACTAAAAGCATAAAGTTGATATATTATTTATTTATTCTTTTATTTTTTAAAAAGCTGCGAAATAAGCCCTAAATCTTGATTCCCAAGTTTTTTTTTTAACCGCAAACTCAACCTTTTTCCTCCCTATCTCCCTCCTCACTTTTTCTTTGATTAATTTTATTTTATTTCACTAAAAATGATGGTAGATTTTCTTCGTTTGAGATATTTTAAATTATTGATGCTAGTCTATGATCATATCAATAGTTGCAGTGGATTCATTTAGGTTGTATTTGTTCTGTCTTTTTTCTCGACCACATAAAATTTGGTTTTTGTTAAAGTGATTAATTGCATGCAAGTACATCTGCTACTTCTACTGTCAAATTTAACCTATCCTATTCATTATTTATCAAACAAACATTTCCACATTCAACGAATCACGTTGTTGTTCCTTGTCACCAAATAAGACTAACGTAAACACTTTGCCACGTCACTTGTGAGGATTATTCAATTCGCTTCGGGAATGAAAACGTATTTAGAATAAGATGCTCTCAATTTTTGGGATTTTGCTTCAATTCAGCCACATGTAAATTTTCCCTCGTCCAAGGTAATACCGGAGACTATTTATATTATATTATTATTATTTTAATCTTAGTTGAGGGTTTTTCCTCTGCTCCTTCATGAGATGATTTCTTTGTTACAGGGTTTTCATTTTGTCCCTTACTTTTATAAAAGGTTGTTTTCTTTCTTTTAAGTATGACTTGTTTCGTATTTTTCTGTTTTGTTTTAATGTTTAAAACCAATTATTGGTCCCCGGCAGTTGCTGTAAGATAGATTTCCAGAGCTTGTGAAATTGATTTTTGTCTTTGGATCAACTGGGTGTTAATTTTCGTACACCTGCCAAGTGTTTGAAGGAATGCATGAATGAAATTGAAAATTTATTTTTTTCAATAGTCTCGTTGACTGTAGATCTTTCTTTCAATAGTGTTTTATAGGTCTTTATTTGAGCACTAGTACAGGTTTAACAGGGTTTTACTATATCTTTATCAGCTTCTTAGGGATGATTGGTTATCAACCCAGCAGTATTAGTTTTTCATTTTAGTGACCAGGATTGCCTTTTCGCAAACCTAAAACTTGTCAGTTTGTTAATGTAGTTGTAGCATGCTCTTTTTATTGTCTGTGTCGCTCTTACATGTTGAATTTGTTTTTCATACGCACCCTAGTTTACCATTTCTGGACATGTGTTCACATTTTTTGTTGGCTAACTTAGTATTTTCACCTTAGCCAATGTAATTAATTTAGTAAAGCGCTTGCTCTGATATTCTGAAGATAGCTTAGTCTAGCAGCAAATACCTATTTCATATGGTTTAGAAAGATAACATAGGAAATTCCTGCTTCTGATAAATCCTTTTGTATATTTTGTTGCTTTCCTGCGTCTGTCGAGGCAATCACATTTTCTTGCAAGATCAAAGCTGTTGGATGGAGCTGAAGGGAGTAATCATTATATTCATTTTGTACCCTAATCTCTGTGCTATGATGACTCTGTTTTTATGCTAAATTTTCAACCCATTTCTTGAAATAAAATGAAAACCATTATACTTGCATCTTTGCATATGTATGGACGACGAGCTGTAGGAACAAACACTAGGAGGGTTATGAAGACTATGTATGATAATTATGCGTTGCATCTGAAGATTTCTTTTTTTTTTTATTTTTTTTATTTTTTTAGTTTTTTTCGTATTTTAGACAATTTATTTACCAATGGGAAGTATTATACTGTTAAGTCATGATAGATCTGTAGTCACGGCTAGTATGTATATCAGGCCTTTCATATAGGAAGTGAGAAAGTCCCAACTCCTGACTTATAGGTTGAATTGTAACTTGGAATTAAACAAGTTATGATCATTGTGCACATTCTGGTTTTTCGTGCACTTTGTGCTTTTGAACTGAGCATATTTGTGATATTTTCTTTCAGAATTAGGGACGTTCAAGAAACCAAACCAGGCACATTTAGTTGATGAAACCATAGGGTTTCAAGAAGGCTCTGTTACCGGGCACTGGCATCAGAGGTTGGCCATTTTTCTTCTATGTGTATTTGATTTATATGTATTTATCTAGTTAAAAATGAGTTTTTCTCTTACGAAAGTTTTGCATTTTTGTTGTCTGGGTTGATATTATAGAGTTTGAAGCATTATAGTGGATTAAAATGTCAAAATTCTGCATTTAAGTTTCTAAATATTGTAGTCCTGTCATAGTAGAGTTTAACGTACTGAGGAAGCTGGTTTTTCTCCATTAAATATGATGGTTGTATTTCTTTTTTATTCAGGCTTTAAATGTGTTTTTTAGCATGAATTCCAGACCCATTTTTGGTGGTGCGTAATTGCCTTCAACTTGAAAGGAAAAAAATGAGACCAAAGTAGGATGAACACCTGAGTTCTGTGAGCCTAATAATTCAAATGTTAATCACGCAGGACCAAAATATCCTGCAACTATATATGAAATTGTATTAGAAACAAAATCACACCGCTTGTACAACGCAGCTTTATCATCGTCCTGAACGAAATACTTTATTATTTATTGCAAGTTGGGGGGTAATGGGGTTTGCTCTTATCAGATTATTGTACTGTACGAGTCTTTAGAAATTTTATCGTATCACTCTCCAGCATTATACCCATAGTTCCGAATTGCAGTTGTTATTATTGTTGTAGTTAAAGCCGTAGCAGTTATTGTGACGAGGATTGTGGTCATTAAGACGAGGAATTATTATGTTTACACTGAACATAAATTATTCAGTTATTTTAACTATTGATATATTTTTTACAATTATTCATCAGTACATCATGCAACCTTCGAGCACACCATCATGAAATCCCTCTTGCACTCCCCCAACATCCCACTCAACCAAACCCATTTGACCATTGACACTTAAGTGTAAGTTTAACTATAATTAGGAACAATCAATCATAAATATTTCTTTGCGGTTCCATTGCAGTTCCATTGTAGTTATGTTATGAATGCATTATATATCATTTTGTCGACTGTTGCCTTTGTAGGCTGCTCCACAACAGTCATATTTGTTGTCACAAGTGCAGTTGCAGATTGCAATTTAAAATCATGCTTATATCCTTTAAAACAGAAACGCTTTCTCACTGCTCTATCTGCCAACTAAACTGTTAGTTACACAGTGTATAATCTTCAATTTTCTGTCTTGGTCATGACCCCCTACATTGTCCCGTCTGTCTTCTCATCTACTCAAGCTACTTTAGGTATCCTATCATTGATGCTCTCCCCCTCAAGACACACAATGTCATCTAGTTGGATGTCATGTAACTGGTTGTCAAGGGTGTAGATGAAATCTCTAAGGAAACTGATCCTTAACTTTTCCACCAAATTTTTTCTACTTCATCTTTTGGTCTCCAAAATGTTTATTGTCAAGGGGCATTTTATTTTTCTGTTGATTTAATTTTTTGACTTTGGAGATGATCTAAACCTTGAACTTGTTCCTTATTTGAAGATCGCTCCCTGTATTTCCACTCCATGTATTGCTGCATTTCAGTTAAAGCATAGTTGGGGACTGGGGATTGATTTTAATCTTATTTTTGCAAAGAGTGTGTCTTTTTTCTATGTTATTATGATTATTATTATTTGGGAAGTGGCTATGAAAGGAAAGTTATATCTTAAATTGATTATATCTTGAAGGAATGATTGATGAGAGTTGCTTTTGATGCACTATTAAGTGAGCTTTAGGTAATTGCGGTTCAGAAGTTTTGCGTCGAACTTTGCATTCAACACTAATTTAAGATTTGTTTTCATTTCGACTCAGCCGCATCAGTTTTTGACAAAATGCCACTTTGTTCCACATAATTGACTTGTGATCAGATACAACTGTTTCAACATTAGAGTTTTTGAATATCGATTGTTTATACATATATTCTTTTGTTGATATAGTTTAAATTATACTTTCTTTTTGGTATCACTGGTAGTAAAGTTTTATCCTTTTAAACACTGTTTTAAATCCTAGATTTTGCTCTAGCTTCATTGCTTCAACAAACTCATAGGGGTCCCAGCTCTCATAGCTCCATCCACTGTTTTTACAATTCATAATGTAGTCGTACTTTCTTCTGACCAGTAGACCTGTACATTGATGTTCGAGTTTAACTCTTATTTCTACCTTATAATGAAATTCTTTTTAAACAGGTTTATCTTGGATTCTTGAAGTTTCATAACTGAACAGTTCAATGCAGAAAAATACTGGAAATATTATACGCCAATTCTTTGGTGGTTTAAATTGTTATCTAAGAAGATGTATGTTTGCCATTTTATCTGTGGGTCCTGTGCCAAGTCATATTGCTTTCATCATGGATGGGAATCGAAGGTATGCAAAGAAGAAAAACATGGAAGAAGGAGATGGCCACAAGGCTGGATTTAATGTTCTCACATCCATCCTTAGATACTGCTATGAATTAGGAGTGAAGTATGTAACTGTCTATGCATTCAGCATTGATAACTTTAAAAGGAAGTCTGAAGAAGTTCAGTCCTTGATGGAATTGATGCGGAAAAAGATTGAGGAGTTGCTTCAACAAGAAAGTCTCATTAATGAATATGGTGTTAGATTACATTTCATTGGAGACATGCAACTATTGACAGAACCTGTCAGGGCTGCTGTGGAAAAGGCAATGAGAGTTACTGCCCACAACAACCAGAGAGTTCTTTTGGTTTGTGTAGCATATACTTCTCGTCACGAGATTGTGCATGCTGTTGAAGAATGTTGCAAGGAAAAATTGAATGAAGTTCAAGCGTTAAAAGAAGTGAAAATTACAAATGGTGCGTTTTCAAGAATTGGTCAGGGCCTGAAAGGAAATGATTTTGATTTACTTTCTCAAGATTCATGTAAAGACCATCTAAAGACAATCAAAGCTTGTAGTAGTGAATTAGAAAGTGCTGCAAGGAAAGATCGTTTGTTTGAGAATAATGTCGAGAATCATATCGGTAACTACAGTGAAGCTGAAATGACATCATACAATGGGCTGGTTGAAATGAGTGAAGAGAGAAAGCATAAACAGGATGAGGTTCCTTTTATAAAACTGGCGGATATTGAGAAGAACATGTACATGGCAGTTGCACCTGATCCGGACATCTTGATCCGAACTTCTGGAGAAGCTCGCCTCAGTAATTTTCTACTTTGGCAGACTAGTACATGCCCTTTATATGCTCCAACTGCACTTTGGCCTGAAATTGGTCTAAGACACTTGATCTGGGCAGTATTGAACTTTCAGAGACACTATTTTTATTTGGAAAAGAAAAAGAAACAGTTTTAAAGTGTATCCTTGTTGGCCAAAATTCAGAATATGTCGCAACAGGTAAATTATATTTGCACACACAATTTGCAATTACAGCAGCTTTTAATGTATGCTTTTTGACTGTACTAATGACTACTAGGCATAATATGAACCGAGAATATTTACGTGCTATGCTATGTAATAAGGAAATGGAAGCAAAATATGGTAAAAAATGAACGATCTCACTTAGTTTCACATTTTTTTTTTCTCGTTTTTATCTCCTCCTTTAATATACATTTACTAAAATGCCACTAGATTTCTTGGTTTCAGAGATTTATACAGAAAAACCGAAAAGGAGGGAATTGTATTGTCTTCACTCTTTCTGAATTGAAAAACAAGGAAGTATATACTAACATTTTTTGTAATTTTGAATAAAACAAGAAATAAAAACGAAGTCTCCTTAAACAATCAATGCTCTGTGGCAGATGAAGTTGAGGAAGGTAGTCTAAAATTAGAGATTTAGTGTGTATAGTGCTTAGATCTGTCAAACTAATTTGCCTATGAAGTGTAAATATTTGAACAGGCCACTTGTATGTGAAGATTGATGTGTACGGTTTGGTGTAGTGCTTCTTGAAATGCTGACAGGCATGAGGCGCTTAGCACGATTCCAGAAAGCAGATGAACCTGGTTGATTGGACCAAGCCTCGTCTCTCTTCCAATGAAAAGTTGAAAACCATAATTGATGGTAGGAAAGAGGGTCAATATTCGCGAAAGAAAGCATTACAAGCAGCACAACTTACGCTAAAATGCCTAGTACATGACCCTAAACAATGTCCTTCAATTTAATTTCACTAGATTTTTAATGTTATTATAACTTGTTTAAAAAGGGGTTATCCTTTTTTTGTGAAGATATTAATTGTGTTATTTTGTAGACACCCCTATATACTATACCACACTCCACATGCCTAAATCATACGAAACTTAAAGGGTGAAAATAGGTTTCGTTTGTATTGCATTGGATGATGGAACCAGAAGATTCGTTTGGTTGGAAACTATCAAATAAAGATATGATCTCACCCCATATATTTTGTTCTCCACAAACAAGGACTTACTTTTGAGGGTATGGATGTTCCATTGGCATTAGGTGGATTTTAGCTGCTTGACTGCAAGTTTCAGATGGACCAAATGTTCATCATAGACAAGACAGGCTACTCATGACGAAGAGAAGGGGAAAACCTCTGGTATTTGTCTTCAATGAAATTTGACAATAAAAAATTGTTATTTCAATTAAAGAAAAAGTTAGATTTTATTTCTAGTTCTTTTTGTTTAAATTTATAATTTAGTTCAATTTACGATTTAAATATGTTAACTTTACATATCAAGGAAAATATTTTTTTTTTCTAAACACATTGATTCCACTAAAAATATTTTTATAAAATAAGTATGATATTTGAAATACATAGCAACGATTCAGTTATATAAAAAGATATTAAAGAGAAAACAGTAAAATTTAAATCAATGAAATCCTTATAAAAATACAACTTAGCAAAAACATATGAAACAAGAATAATATAAGAATTAACATAATGGATAAACTTCTCATATCTTCTTCAATATTTTTTTATTAAAATAAATAAAACATTTTCTTAATGCACAGTTAACAAATTATTTCTTCGACTATTTCATAAATATGCCAAAAAAATTTCGTTTTTTAATTTAGCTTCAAGTGAATATCTTTACTGAAAAATTGATAGTAACATTGACTTTCTACTATTCATAAAGTATTACTTTAACTTTCTTTAATCCCATTTGTTCAATTAAAATTTACTACATGTAACATTATTATAAAATTAGGAATTATTTAATTGCAAATTCAATCTCTTTCTTCCGCTCTCTCTTCTCTCTTTCTTTCTTTAATTAATTTTATTTTAATAGGAACAATGGTAGATTTTATATTTTTAATTCTTGGCGGTAATCTACCATCGTGGTAATCGACCAACGTAATAATTGTTGCATGGGATACGGTTAATTGAAACATTAATTGAAACATCGTTCATTTAGGTTCTGTATGTTCTATCTTCTTTTCTAGATGACATAAGACTTATCTTTTCTTTCACATCAAATTTGACCTTTGATATTCATTAGTTTTCTCTTTTTAGTGTCATCTATAAAAAAACAACTCCATTCACATTCAACACAAAACATTGATAATTCATTAATAAATATTTAAATTATATATTTTTTAACTTAAAATACTGATATATTTTTTATATTATGAAAATGAATTATTCCATAGGTGTTTCTTTAAAGTGTAAAAATATAATTTTCCTTCAACACATCTATGTTCCTTACAACCAAATGCGATCTATTGTAAACACTTTGCCACATCACTTTTGACAATTACTCACTTTGCTTTTGAAATAAACTACTCTCAATTTTTTGGGCTTTCTTAAATTTTTCCAACTGATTATTTCTTAAACCATTCTTATGCTTTAGATATTTTTTATTGAAAATTTTGAGAATGTATGTTAAATATTTTAAAAATAAATTGTAAAGTTAAAAAAGATATCATAGGATAGGATGTTTGAAATAGCTGAAGAGAGAAAGCATAATCATAATTAGCTTTGTGAAATTATGTTGTAAAAGAGTAAAGGTAAGTCAGAGAACAGAAAGAGAAAAAGAAGAGTAAAGTTGTATTTACCAATAAAAAATATATTGTTCAATATTAATGCATTATACCGAAGGAATCTTCAATTGTTACTGAAGAAGAAGTCAGTAATTGATTATGTTACGGGTTGATTATAAATTTGTCCGCCATAATTAATTATGGAGAGACAGTGGTAATAGATTATGTGAGTCTTATCAACGTCTTCCATTCCTTTATACCCTATTGCGTACTGTGAATGCATTTGTTTTGTTTTATTATATTATATAATAAAATAAAAAATCATAATGATAATATTAATAAATATTAAAATATTAATAATATTAAAATGATAATAATAACAAAAAAGTTAATAATAATAATCAAAATAAATTCATAAAAGAATAATACTACTAATATAAATAATAATAACTTTATAATGAATGTTTAATTAAAATTAACTTATATCAAGAAAAACAATTTGATCAATTATTAAATATGTTATTTTTTAAAATTATTTATATTAATAAAATCGTTCACAAATTTTAAGAACTTTCTTCTTATTTTTTTAACTTTTAATTTTTTTTTAATCTAAACAATTTCACTTTCCTCTATTTTTTTTATTTTCGTTTTTTTTCACTCTCTAATCCAAACATTAATTGTATTTTTCTTTTTTATACTATAATCTAATAATAAAATGAATTTATTGATTTTTAAAATAATTATTTTGAAAATTATATTTATCATAACATAATTTGTGAATTTGCTGATTTGTATTGTAGGTTGTTTTGTACTGAGTATGACACAAAGGAGCAATTTATAAAGTCTAAGATGCATTTATGGAAAGTGACTATGATTGTTATTGTAGTATGAACTATAAGGTTTTTTGCATTGGATTGGAAGGAAAATTATTCCAAACAAACAAACAAACGTCTATTCAGATTACTCTAGTCCATCATCTTGAACGCGTTATTAAACTTGCTCAATACATTGAATTATTAGTGTTAAGATTGAGAAGTTTAGACTTTTCTCATCTTCTTTTCTGTTTCACCACTATCTGGCTTGAATAGAGATATTCCTTTTGAAAATAACATTTGACCTTAATTCAAATGTTTATAAAGTAGACGTAGACAGGTTTTAAATGCAAAATTTATAGTGGTTGTTCATCATTATTACCACTTTTCTTCTTCACGAGCTACACGCCTATGTTTAATTCAACTTAACTTTTGCTTACCAAAGTGGAAGATTCATGTCACCATACCAACTACTTATTTTAACATTATATAAAGTCATACAACTTTCTATAACTATTTTTTTTTATGATGTCTTTAGCTGAGTAACTTTTTTTTATTATTTTATATAATTTGTCAATTTCTTCTAATGTGAAACTTTATATTCACATTTCCACTCAACAACTTTTTGTGTGAAATTCATTCACATTGTCATATGCGGAACCATAACCACTATTACAACTTAAGGAATTTGAAGGAGATAATCACCAAAGATTTTCACCAATGAGATGTAAAAACATAAACTTAATCATACTTAATCCAAAATCTCAATACATTATGTTTACATAGCATTATCATTTATATGTTATTCATCTTTTTTATTTTTATATAATGTGATATTTCATATTCATAACACTTTTCTGATTTATAAGTAAAAAATAATATAAGACACATCAAAATCTACTCCCTTGTTAAACCTTAATTTTCTTCCTCTCAAAGGGAGCTTTTAATAAATAAAAAAAACCTTCTAATTTGTAAATTTACTATATTTATGTACTAATTCTATCTTAAATATAAATATGTCCCTTCTTCTTCTTCTTCATACCTTCTTAATCTACATCTTCCACTTCTTCAAAGATTCATATTCAACATCCTACACGTAAAAAAATTAAAATAAGAATATAAGAAAGAAATATTTTACTAACAACATTTTTTACAAGTAAGAATAACTCCTTTTGATCTATCAATTTTCAAATTACGAAATGAAATATTTATTTCCTTCCATTACAAAATATTCAATCAATAAAGTAAATTCCATTTCAATTCTCTCTATTCTTCTATAGTTTAGTACATTTCATTCTCTACTAGAATTGAATATTCAATAGATACTTGATAAGCTTACTTAAATGTTACATCAAAATGTATTAGTAGAGTCATTAAGAACAGCTTAAGTTAAATAATTTCAATCAACCAAGTCTTGAAAATAAAATTAATGATATCTCAATAGTAAATCTCCAACTAAAAAGTTGTATTTTTTATTTCGTTAGGACTCAATTGTAATTAAATTGAACTTGTATTAGTTATTTTATCCTCAAATAAACTAAGATATAAGGAATTATCATAGTGGTTAGACACACATTTTCAAATATTGTGGGAACAATATATAATGAAGAGTTCATATTTGATCCTTCACCTATGAATTTTTTTTTAGCCAAACGTAATCACATTACCACAAACAATAGTATTTTGTGATCATATAGAATAGAGAAAACTTATGTCAGAAAACAAATAAAATGAATTTCAGATTATTTTACTTTATCAGTTATAATTAGACCAAATTGTCATTTATGGTGAGATTTAATACTGAGTGATTTTTTATATTTATTATGCATTTAGTTTTTTATTTAATAAGTACGCCCTATGAATAAAAAAAGTAGTTACTGAAATTATTTATGTACTAGTTTGAGAATTCTTTTTAAAAGAAATAACATCCGTATTCTATAAAAGATAATTTCGATTATTAATATCAAAATTTTCTCACCACGTATTTAACATAATTGTTTATATAGAATTTGAGTTCGAGAATAACAAATACTTTAGAATAATTTATACCAAAGACGATATATTATTGATAAAGACTAAGTTTACAGATAAAAAGAATATGACTGAGTTACAGATAAAAAGAATATGACCGAGAGATTTTTTTTTTTTTTTTT
>Ga0209700_100937_pt1 | contig 58653 bp, 32 predicted proteins | sample SiratroredBW_FD_187528 | JGI IMG/M metagenome (GOLD analysis project Ga0209700, IMG submission 187528) | Root nodule microbial communities of legume samples collected from California, USA - Siratro red BW (SPAdes) (version 2) | ecosystem: Host-associated > Plants > Roots > Nodule | place: USA...
AAAGTAGTGAAATTTTTCCATCATTCCTTCAATTCCTGTAGCTGCACGCCATACACTCTGGGACTGCATCTGTGTGGAGCCTACCCTATTCTCGTGTGCCATGTTACACTTATATATATATATATAGACACACACAAAATGAATTATATTTTAGCTTCTAAAAATTTTATTTTAAAATTTTGATTTTTCCAAAATTTTCGATGAAGTTCCCCAACTAAATCTAAAATGTACACATTATAAAATCTTTCTAAAAAGAAAAAAAAAAATCTTGTAATGGAAATCATTTGTGTAAGTTATCAAACGTATAATTTGTGGTTTGAAGTATTATAAATAGACCCTCTGAATCTACCACAGGAAGGAAGAGAGAAGTTTTATCCACAAATAACGAAGAAAATCATAGCCAATATGGTGCACTGTTTGGTCTTGGCATTTCCAGCTCAAGGCCATGTCAACCCCATGCATCACTTCTCCAAGCTCTTGCAGCAACAAGGGGTGAGAGTGACCTTTGTCACCACCCTTTCCTTCTGCAAGAAGCTGCAGAATGCGCCTGCTTCCATTTCACTTGAAACCATTTCTGATGGGTTTGACACCGGAGGGTTGGCTGAAGCAGGTAGCTTCAAAACCTACCTGCCTCTGTTTTGGCAAGTGGGGCCAAAGACTCTTGCTGAGCTTCTTGAGAGACTTGATAGATCAGGTGACCCTGTTGACTGTGTTATATATGATTCACTCTTCCCTTGGTGTTTGGAGGTTGCAAAGAGATTTGAGATAGCTGGAGCTTCTTTTCTCACTCAAAACATGTTTGTTAATAGCATATATTACCATGTCCTGCAAGGGAATCTGAGTGTTCCCATCACACAAAATGAGATTTCTCTTCCTTTGTTGCCTAAGCTTCAACATCAGGACATGCCCTCCTTCTTCTTCCCTACAGATGCCGATAATCCAGCTTTGCTTGATATGGTGGTGAGTCAGTTCTCCAATATCGACCAAGCTGATTGGATTCTGAGCAATTCATTGTACGACATGGAAAAAGAGGTAAGCCAGTCAAGTCTTGTAACACCCTCTGTGATTATTCTTCAGACAGACATGTTTTTGTTAACCCTAAACACTGGATATTTGTGTTGAGTGCGTTTGAAATAATTTTTCTATAAAAAATGGTATATAATTACTAAAAACTTTTCATTTTTATCAAATATTCTACTTTGCATATTTTTAGCTAATTAACTAATGATCTAACATTTTAAAAACTATGTCTTAACTGGATCATCTTTCAAAATTATTTATCGGTATAATTTCAAGTTACATATTAGATTCATTATAGAAACAAAGTTATTTACACATCAATTTTAACTATTAAATAAAATAGATGTTAATTACAATTAAAATAATCACTAAATTAGATTTTAATTATTAAATAATTAACTACAAAATAAAAATAATGATTAAAGTTAGTAACTAATCAAATTAAAATAATGAATATCTAATATTACTTATTAAGATTTTACTCACTTATATCATTAAATTTTAAATTTTAGTGAAAAAAAATATTTATTTTCTCATATGTTAATTAGTTTAGAAATTGTATCACATTATATAATATTTTATCAAATTTAAAGATACTTAAATATTTTAAGTTATTTCTTAGTTTGTCTGATTTTTTGTTAAATTAAAGCCTCTTTAAAATTTTTAAATAAAATATTACAATAGCATTAATAATTTTTGTACCTGAATTAACATCGGGTGATGTGTCTACTTTCCAATCACGTTTAACATCAATATATATTATTATTTTATTAATATATAATATTTTATTAATAAAATCAAGTCTCAATTTAAGGTTACATATCAACAGTTGTGTGAAAATAACGTTTTCCATTATCATCTGGGGTCCACGGTGCTAGGTGGTTGAGGTACAAGTTATTATTACCAATAAAGTTAAAATGACATTACTATTCGAGTAATAGAATCATTTGACACTGATTTTTATTTATAAAATATTATATATTAATAAAATTATATATATATATATATATATATATATATATATATATATATATATAAGAGTCAAAATTTGTGTGGAAAATAACCAGTGGTGTATTGTTATACAATCTGAAACCCTTGCCTGTACCATGATTCTGATAATTTTTCACATGATACTTCGTTCTTCAATGAACAAGAAATCAATTAACTAATGAAACTTGACTGTTGCGTAGAGAGATAGCCAGAGACACACATCTAGAGAAAGTTTACAGTGTCATACAATTCCATAACCTGTTCTTTTCTTTTGATATATATCAGTCATGGTTTGTAACTGAATACAAATTGGTTGTAGGTAAGTGATTGGTCGATGAAGACTTGGTCCAATTTTCGGACCATTGGGCCATGCTCACCATCCATGCTATTAAACAAGGGACTGAGAGATGATGAAGATGAAGGTGGTGTTACACAATTTAAGAATGAAGAATGCATGAAATGGTTAGATGATAAACCAAAACAATCCGTTGTTTATGTTTCTTTTGGGTCTATGGCAGTGCTCAAGGAAGAGCAAATAAAGGAAATAGCTTACGGTTTGAGAGATAGTGAAAGCTACTTTGTGTGGTCTGTGAGAGCCTCAGAAGAAAATAAGCTTCCAAAAGATTTTGGAAAGAGATCAGAAAAGGGTTTAGTAGTAGGGTGGTGCTCCCAAGTAAAGGTTCTTGGTCATGAGGCTATAGGGTGTTTTGTGACGCATTGTGGTTGGAACTCCACATTGGAAGCCTTGAGTTTAGGAGTTCCAATGGTGGCAATGCCATGTTGGTCTGAGCAATACACAAATGCTAAGCTTATTGCAGATGTGTGGAAAATGGGAATCAGAGGTGAAGTTGATGAGAAAAAGATTGTGAGAGGAGAAGTGCTGAAACATTGCATAATGGAAGTAATGAAGAGTGAGAGAGGCAAAGAGATGAAGAAAAAAGCCATGGAATGGAAGGCTTTGGCTGAACATGCTGTTAGTGAGAAAGGATCATCTCATAAAAACATTGTTGAATTTCTGAATGGCTTAGCTGGTTCAACTCAGAAGCACCCAGCAGGGAATGGAAAAATCAACTCTTGTTAAATAATTCTGGTGCATTTTGTGGAAATGACACCTTGAAAATTAAATAAAAGAATCTTATTAGAATGCATGAAAAAATATCTTATTATTTAATTGCAATTTTTCATATTTTCTTTTCACCGTGAAAGATAGGAATTTTACAATCCGCATTTACAAGAGTTCTTCCATAAAAATGAGTTTTCTACATATTCTTTGATGGAAAAGAATAAAAGTTAATAGCTCTTTCACTATTCATGCTGCGTACAGTAGCTCCTGCATCTGCATGAGAGGTCCAAGCAGAGACACCTATTAGTGCATGGATACCTAAATTCAATTCTAAAGTTAAGCTTGTAAATTAAAATATAAAAAACGTTAATTATTTAAAATAATCAATGTTGATTGTAGAAATCTGAAATACATACAACTACAACTTTAAATGATGTAGACTATTAAAGGATTCATCATATTGATGGATAATTCTATTCTATTAGGAAACACATTTATAATGTTATTTTTCAAATTTTTTGAAAATTTTTTCATGTCAATTAGGTGAAGTTCAACATTGATAGTTCTGCTAGAGGGTGTATGAACTTTTCGACATGTGCTGATATTTTTCGTGATAGCAAGAGTGAATATATTGGTAGTTTTTCTTCTTTCCTTAGAGTCCAAAAGTCTTTATTTGATAAGATTATGGTAGACATTTTGAGTATTTGGCTTGAGTGTGATTCTTCCCTATTTTGTTAAGCATTTAGTTTGTTTAATCTCATCCCTTAGTCTTTGAGAGAGATGGAGAAAGTGTATCAAAATACGTAAAGGAATTGAGTTCAAAGTTTTTCATATATTTCATGAGCAGAAAGCATTATGCTGACAAGTTAACTTAGCTCAGTCTTGAAAATAAGTTAGATTTTAAATGATATATTTTAACTGCTGTTATTACATTAGACTTTTTTTTTTATAATAGATATGGACTCTCTATTTCGTTTTGTTTAGCTTGGTTGGGAATCGATTGTCTTTTTTTCTTGTCATGGGTTTGGGCCAGTATTCCCATGATTTTGTATTTCTTTTTTTTATTTTCTTGTAATTATATGTTTTATGTACATGATTATTAATCTTTAAAATATAAGAGTAACTGAGATGTTAAAGTTTATAATAATATATAAGATGAATTTTATAAAGAAAAAAAAGTTAAGTAAGATTAAATTTAAAATTAAAATTATAAAATATAATTAAACTAAACATTCAATATGCATTACTACCATAAGATATATATGTGATCGCTGCCCAACTGAAAAATAAATTGTACAATATATGAACAACTCTATAAAATCATCCGATAATTTGAAAATAGTCTCATAAATTGTTTGGACTAATTGTAGAATTTGTGCAATAAAATGCAAAATATAAATAGGTTATTACTGATAATTATTTATTAACGTTATTAATTATATATTGGATTAGATTACTAACCATAAACCTTAAACTATACACTCTTTCAAAGTTTATAATAATTATAAGTTATAGTTTTCGACAACATTTGATACTCATAATTAGTGGGTCCATTTTTTTTTCCATAATTCGATATGATGGATCCTGGCTGGACACGAGTCCTTAAAACATAAAGTTGAAAGATCTTATCTTTCTTAATTATCTCAAATCAATGTGGTGAGTCTTTTATCAACTGTACTGTTGTACAATAAAAGAGGAATTATCCTACTTTTTATCTCTTTATTATTTTACTGAAAAATTGAGAAGGATATATCAATATAAAAGTTTTTATATTGATATATTTTCAAGATTATTTATTCTAATCAAACATGTTATTGATAACTTTTTAATATATTTTGAAAGTAATGGTACAAGTACGTTAATATGGATAATTTTCATTATTACCTTAAATCTTCAGTTGTGGTAGAGTGATTTTGATATATTAAGTTCTTTTTAATACAGTCAGCAAGCTACAAATTTGATAATCCAATATTAGATGTTTTTATTTTATCTTTAGATTAAGTTTATATGAATTGATGAGGATTATGTTAAGATAAGACATTTTTTTTCATACAAGTCCAAAATAGTATATTAAATTAAAATTATTATATTTTTTAATATTTGATTTCAAGTTTCTATTAGATTATATAAATATATAGAAATTATTTAATTCGTTATATTACAGGTGATGAGTAGTAGAATAGAAAAAATTTATTTTATGAGAAACTTTCATATATAATTTTTTTTTTTATATAATTGTGTTTGCAATTTTGTAGATGAAATTTTAATGCAATTTCTATATTAGTGTTTCTGTTAAACTCCTATGATAAAATCATATCTTTCTAGTTAGATTCCTAATTTAAATTTTATATTAACATAATACTTACACTTATTTAGATGTAGTCACATGTCTATGGTCAAACATCTAATTTAATTTTTACTACAAACATATCCTGAACATCCATATAGATGTAACTACACATTTGTAAAAGAATATCTAAAGTAATTTTTTCTAAAATTATCTTTTTTATGAGAACGTAACTCTGATATAATTTTTTATATTAGCACACCTCTATTGTTAGATCTCATTCAATTCTTCATATTAGCACACTTCTCACACCCATGTGTATCTAATCACAACTTGTGATTGAATATTTAACATAATTTTCTATAATAGCATATATTCCAAACTCTCATGGAAGTAATTAACAACACCTTTATTGTTAAATCTCTTATTTAACTTTCTATATTAAATCTCTTATTTAACTTTCTATATTAATGCATTTCTCACACTCATATGAGTAAAACTACACCTTTATGATTAGAATTTTGATTCAATTTCTAGATAAATGTACTCTCACACCTATAGTTAGCAACTACACTTTTTTGAAAAAAAAATATAATTTTCTTCACAAGGCATGTCTTATACCTTTATTGGTATAATCACCACCTCTATGGACAAACTTTAGAATCAATTTTCTCGTACTAATGTGGGTGCAACTATATCTTTATGGAAAAATCTCTCATACATTTTTTTTGTATAAGTTTTTCTTCTATGTGAGTGCAACCACACCTAAAAGTCGGTGAAAAAATTGAATATATATATATATATATATATATAGATATATATATATATATATATATATATATATTGATATTCTTCTTATTAAATTTTAGTCATATGAAAGATATATAATTGTCTTACAAGTTACATGTTAGTGTTACTTATTTGTGTGTCATAGAATATCATTAAATGTTGAAATAAAAACAGTTTATACACATATAGATGATAAAATAGGGCTAACTAATTTTACATTGACAAGCTTAATTACAACTTACATATAAAATATGCTTTACAAAAATGTCACTTATTAACTACCATAAGTTAGTGTCATTAGGAAGGGAACGTAATATTAGCTTAGCTTACTCTAATAAGACAATAAATAAATACAAAAATTATAGTCAACTAAGTAGATGCTTAAGTCAATCTAGGAATTATAAAAATAAAAAATAGTAACAAGTAATTAGTGTCAACTAGGAGACACATAGACACTAGAATAATATTTTATATTAATAGGTAGTATTGTGGTGTTGACACAAAGCTTATTATAAAAATTACATATAAATAAAATAATATAAAGTGTTGTTTGGACTAAACTTACAGAAAAAAAACTAAATTGATTTTTTATTAAATTAGTGTGGAATAAAGGGACATTTTGATTACTAAGATCATTGGCTTAAACGACACTTATGGATTTTATATAATAAAAAATATCATAATAAGATGAATTTAGTATATCTACAAAATTTAAGCAAAATCTTGCTTTCTATAATTATTAAGTTTTTTATTTGTTTTACATAAGTGGAAGAAAATGAATAGATTTTTAAAAAATCACAAGTAAATATGCTCGTAACAATAATTTTAAAATAAAGAAGTCGTATTTTTGCAAACTACCATTTTAATTTAGATGATAATTTTCTTTTTGTTGTCTTATATGAAGTTGTGTATGCATGGATTATTTGTGTTTTTTTTTTTTTCTAAAGTGATGCTTGCTAGCATGACTTTTAACTTTTTTTTTTTTCTTTGTGGTAAACTCTTGTTTGCTAACACGACTTTTAATATTTTTATTTTATTTTTTAATCTTTATTTTTTTTATATTTTTTATTTTTATAAATTTAGATAATGTAATTAATTATTTATTTACACAGTAATTGAATGTATTTTGGATAATTTAAAATATTAATTAGCCAAATACATTTAAATTATTATTTTTAAATAGTTAAATATTTAATTAATTTAATTAATTAATGAAATCAATCATGTTAATTAAATGCAATTTTGAAAAATTTAAAACAATGCTACTTAAGTTTGCATTCTTTATTTAAAAAAAAAAAACATAGGACTTTTACACTAATTAAAAATAAACCTTCTTACTAAAACTTATTTAACAAAAATAAGTTTTATTTAATGGAAATTATAAATAAACTTCTTATTTTACAGTTACTTAACATTATTAATTTAAACCATAAAACATTATTTATAAGTGCTTAAAAATTTTTATATAATTATTAATTTAAAATTGAAGTTAATACATTAAATACACATTTTAATTCTAAATTAAAGTTTAAATATTTATTAAAACTTTTCACATAAATACATGTAAACTTAAAAACTAAATCTACATTGAATAAAATATAATTTGCAAAATAAAAATACAAAAAACATGAAATAATTTTTTCCAAAAATAATAACATCACAAACAAAACTTAAAATAAAAGACATATGTACTAAAAATGTAGTCCAATACACAACTTCGGTTAAAAATTAAAGAAATATATATAGTAAAATTATGACCCAATCCACTACTTTTATAATAAAAAAATTATATATAAAATCGTGATCCAACTCAAAACTTAAAAAAAAAAAATTAAACTCGTGGTCCAACCCAACTCCTGCTTACAAAAATAATAATGAGAAATATAGTTAAAGTAAAGAAATCATAACTTTAATCATGACTTCTATAAACTTTAGTAAAAAATAATAACAAAATCGTACTGCCTATAACAAATTTAGAAAAAAAATTATTATATGGTTGAGTCGCTTTCTAAACAAAATTTATTCATTTTCTTAAAAAAAATATTCTTTCTAGTTAAAACAAAAGAAAATTACATATTTAAAAGAAACATCTAATCTATTCATTTGAATGAAAGTGTATTCATTCAAGAAAACTTTCTTTAGTTGGATTTGGAGTTTTGAATTAAATTAAAATTTGTGATATGAATGCGATTCATTACATCTATTATAAAGTGCATTTTTCTTTTATTCTATATTTTATTCTACACAATAAAATACAATTATTTAATATTAAAATAAATTATTATTTTATTATTATATAATAGTGTGAAAAGTATAATCTTCTAAAGATCAAAATCTAAAATCAACAACACGGGTCTACCCAAGCATCATTCCCGTTTTTTCAGCAAGCCCTTAAAGTAAAAAGACCATAACTTTCTCATTTCCCAGCACATAAAGTTACCATTTTTGTGCTTGAAACCTCAAAAGAAAGTCACGAAAATGACACACCAACAAACACAAAAGCAGTAACGAAAATCACCATCACAATATCAAGATGCAATCTTTTCTTAGAGGTTATCTTCCACTTTCAAGCTTTTCTTAGCTAACTCCCTACATCATCTCAAGCCCAAAACTCCATGAATTCCAAGTTCCTAGTGTTTTTAATTTTTTATAAGTTCCACCAAGAGAGATAAGTTAATAACACTGTTTGGTGCACTGTTAATCTTGGCCAGAGATTAGACTATCTAACCAGATTTAATGTGTCATTTATTATTGGGTTACTATATATCCTGTCATTATTAAAAAAATTGTGACTTTTTACTTTTATAAATTAAAATGTTTGTTAAATTCAGTTTCTGATAAATAATTTTATTAAATAAGTCTTCTACCAAGTAGAGTCATATATTTAAAATATAAGGCTCAGATCTTTAAATTAAAAGAAAACTTATTAATAAAATTGAAAGATTTTAACTAGTAATTTTTAAAAATAAATAACTTTGTTTTCTATAAAAAATGTATAAATAACATTTTTCTTCATTATAAAAATGTAAAACTCGTCACAATTGATGACCCAGCTAACTTGAAACATTATTCTCCTGTAGGACAGAGAGAGAAACACGTTTCTAGTGTTTGCTATTTATAAAATTTAACTACTCATTCAAGTTATTAGTCTTACAATAATTGCAGAATTTACAGTTCCTTCACTTGGTACACAATGATTTTCCTTTATATGTTGGGTATGGTTGGTAACTAAATGCAAATTAACTACACATAGCTAACTCATTAGATGAAGAAGATATGTTCCAAATTTAGGACCATAACCTTCATAATTTTTAACTAGCAACTTCCAATTATGAAGATCAAGGCATTCACAATTTATGAGTGAAGAAAACATGAAACAGTTTGATGAGATAAACTAAAATAGTGTTACTTCATGTTTTTTTTTTCTCCCCTATGAATACAAGGATGAGTAAAATTGTTGACTAGTAATACCTATGTGGAGAGATGAAAACTCTAAATCACTTTTTTTATTGGAAGAAAGTTTGTAAGGTGTGAAATATGTGTGATAAGTGGATTAAGATTGTATAATACATCACTACTAACTTATGAATCCTTTCTGTAAATTAATTATGTTTAATGCAACTTAATGGTAATTGAAAGAGTTTGGAAAGGCATATAATTGTTATATAGGATTTGTAGAAACAAAAAGGATAAAATTATTTTTAAGAATAAAAGGATTGACACAAAGATTAACTTCTTTTTCCTGTATCACAAATATAATTTACTAATGTCATCCGATGATAGATATAGTGTTAGTACACTTATATACCTACACAAAAAATTATCCAAAATATTTGTATGAAAAATGAACATCACAAAGCATGATTTCGTTAAGGCCTCCAATTGTCAAATTTAGAGTACTTGTAATTAAATTTCCTCCCTTATACCTGTTTGTATGAGTAGTCCAATTAAAGACTTGGTTTTAGATTCGATAAAAAATCTGAAGTAATATTTTCGTATTCAATATGTGAAACCTGTTAGGAGTTCTAATTATTGCAATGCCATATTAGTCTCTGGAAAAAGAATGGGAAGCTAGTTGTAGATATGTGGAAAATGGAAATTAGAAGTACAGACGATGAAAGAAAATACTGTGAAAGGAAAGGTATTAAGTATGGTATAATAGAAATTAACCAAACTAGTGTTCTTGGTCCATTAGTTCAATAACACATCTAAGTGGAAAATGGTAAGGGTCATTTTCAAGCTAATTATAATCATAAAAGTTAATAAATTTAATATAAAATATACTTAGAGATCCATTATAACTATTAAATTAGAAGAGAAATATCATTGGGCCTGAAAGCTAATCTGGTATGCCTCGAGTAAATCGAGTGGACCTCTTCCTTTCAAATTTATGACACAGTTGCACCATTCACCAGCTCTACTATTATAACTTTTTAATAAATATTTTTTAATGAATCAAATAATTTATATATATATATATATATATATATATATATATATATATATATATATATATATATATTCATACTTCATACATGTCCATTAAAAATATTTTTATCAGGTCGCAAATGATTTTATATTAACGTTGTTCCTTATTAAATCTGTTTAACGTGAAATTCTTTTTATGCTATTTATATTTCTATTTTATTACAAACTACCATATATAATAATTTTGTTGATTAATAATTATCTTAAAACTTGTATTACTAACCCAAACATTAAATGCTGCTAAACAAGGACTACCAAAAAGACTCATATAATCCCTATTCAAAGTGGAGTAAACATAAAAAAGACTAAGAAAAATAGAATGGATTTGAATTCTTCTCCTTCCAACAACACAATTCCTGTGAATGGAACAATCCCTGTTGCTTCCACCTTCGCCAGCGCCGCCGTGCCTATGGAGAAACCTCCGCAGGCCAACGGCTCCGGGGAGAGGAAACCCATTGCTCTGTGGCCGGGGATGTACCATTCTCCGGTGACCACGGCTCTCTGGGAGGCGCGGGGCCGGATTTTCGAGAGGCTTCTTGACCCTCCGAGGGACGCTCCTCCGCAGAGTGAATTGCTCACCAGAACCCCCTCGCAGAGCAGGACCAGCATCTTGTACAACTTCTCCTCTGATTTTGTGCTCAGAGAGCAGTATAGGGATCCCTGGAATGAGGTCCGAATTGGGAAGCTGCTTGAAGATCTTGATGCCCTAGCGGGAACTATTTCTGTCAAGGTGCAGTCTTAAAGTTTCAATTTTTATTTTTGTTGTTGGGATTTTAAAGGGGTTCATGAGGTTTTGTTATTTGTGTATTGCTTGTTATGTGATTACAAGGTGGTGGGGTTGAACTCAAACTGAGGCGTTTGTGGGGTCAGATTTTTTTTTTTTTTAATTATTTTGAGCTTTGTTTTCTGAATTTTTTAGGTTTTATGGAAAGATTTAAATTCTCGTGTGCACTCTAGAAAGCTTTTACGCAGAAAAGCAGTCAAAATTCATAATTGAAATTGAATTATAGTATAAAAAAAACTTTAGATTCACATAGCATTTTAATCAAATTCTTGCAAGAATCGAGTATCTGGGTAATGTTTGTAATATGACTTCGTCATGGAGTGTGGTGTGAAGCGGTAAATGGGGATGATAAGGCAGAACTTGTTAAGTTCAAACTAGGTTGTACTTTGATGATTGGCATTTGTGGTGAATGACTTGTTTGTTTTGTAGTAGGTCAAATGTAGTTTGATACTTGTTTGTGTTCTAGAAGACAGGAAGTTTTCACATGAATGTTAATTTAAATTTGGAAACCTGAACCGGAATTTACACGTAGTTAAGTGGGGTAGTTGACTTTTTGCTTCTGTTATTTGGAGCAAAATATTTCCATTGAAAGTTCTGATGAAGATTTCATGTGATGTACCTAATTTTTGACTGTGCTGTTTGCTGTTTGATTGCGGAATAGCACTGTTTTGATGAAGCTAGCACAACAAGGCCACTTATAGTTGTGACTGCTTCTGTGGATAAGATTGTACTAAAGAAGCCAATTAGTGTTGACATTGATCTCAAAATAGTTGGTTCTGTTATATGGGTTGGGCACTCCTCAATAGAAATTCAACTGGAGGTTACTCAGCCCAATGAAGGTACATTTCTTAGGGCTTATGCGGCTATGACAATACAAGTAATTGATGGTTTATTCATAACAATTATACAAAACTTCATAATAGAATCTCATTTTGATTCTTTTAATTTCCTCCAATACTTGTTATTTGCTTTTATATTTCAACCAAAATTGCTCCACAACTTATGCCTCATCAAAATATGTGCAGAGGGCAATGATTCAGACTCGGTGGCACTAACAGCCAACTTCATATTTGTTGCTCGAGACTCAAAAACTGGGAAAGCTGCTCCAGTGAATCGACTTTCTCCAGAAACAGATCATGAAAAAGTTCTTTTTGAACAAGCTGAAGCAAGAAGTAATTTGAGAAAAAGGAAAAGGGGAGGGGAAAAGAGAGAGTTTGAGAATGGGGAGAAAAATAGACTTAATGCCCTTTTGGCTGAGGGAAGAATCTTTTGTGACATGCCAGCTTTAGCTGACAGAGACAGTATTCTTCTAAAGGATACCAGTCTTGAGAATGCTCTGATATGCCAGCCACAGCAAAGGAACATCCATGGTCGAATATTTGGAGGTTTCTTGATGCATCGTGCATTTGAATTGGCTTTCTCAACAGCATATGCCTTTGCTGGATTAGTTCCTTACTTTCTAGAAGTTGACCATGTTGATTTCCTAAGACCTGTGAGTATCTTATCCATTCTCTTACAAATTTCAAAATTTAACAGTTAACATGATTCTGTATTATATACACAGTTGGCACAATCTTTGATATTTCTATAGCCAATTTGAATCAAATACAGTTACAAAAACTTTGTTACAGGAGTTTCAAATTGTTTGAATTGACATCCAAAATCTAGATTCTAGAGTAATTGTGTTGAGTTTGAAGTGAGAGAGGAGAAAGAAAGTATTACAATTTTACAACAGTGTTTTTCGAAGATACCTATAGTGATTCAAGATAATCAGTGATTGATTTTAGTGTGTATTTTACGAATTCTCTTATATCTTGGAAATCAAAGAAGCAAGGAGCAGTATCTAAGAGTTTTTGTGAAGCCGAATATAAAACAAAACTGTCATTGTAAATGGGTATTCAAAATAAAGTATAAAGTTGATGGGACTGTTGAAAGATATAAATTGATGACAATTTGATTCTGTCATAAAGACAAAATAATATAATTGATGTTAGTTTCCTTCTAGAAGTCTTCTGTTCATATCCTCTAAAAGGGTGAAACAAAACCTTTAATTTGTGATATTTTGAGTAGTTCTATTCTAAGACCTTATGTGTGCTATAAAATTTTCCAAACATTCTGCTCTTCTACGTGATAAATGGACCCTTGAACAGGTTGATGTAGGGGACTTTTTGCGTCTCAAATCTTGTGTTCTGTACACGGAGGTTCATGATCCAGATCAGCCACTCATCAATGTTGAAGTTGTTGCTCATGTTACCCGACCTGAGTTGCGTTCTAGTGAGGTTAGTCTCTACAAAAATGCACTCTATACAATACACAATCATTATCGGTTGCACTTTTTCTTCTTGCAACTTCCACCTTATTAAGATTGTAATCACCATTGTCCGGTCTGTTCCTTTTGTGATTACAGGTATCAAATACTTTCCATTTCACCTTCACAGTACGTCCAGAAGCCAAGGTGACTAAAAATGGATTCAAACTTCGAAATGTAGTGCCGGCGACGGAGGAGGAAGCTCGCCGCATATTGGAGCGCATAGATGCTGACAACTTGAATGAATTCTTCAGAACATAAGATGAAGAACAACAATTAGCTGATGAAGTACTTAAGTTATTCACCTCTAGCTAAGTGAGCAGAAAAAATATAGCTCTTATATAATAAGTTTTTCTGCCTCATGTTACAGAGCACTGGTGTGCCTTTTATGTCTAGCATCGTGACTTGTAGAAGGAAATTGGTGCTTAGACAAGTATATGAATCTGAATTCAGTAGGCACCTCTTGTGCAAGTAGTATGAGGAAAACGTAGTTAAGTTAATGAAAGAAATTGCACAATGAGTTCTGTACAATGAATGATGGCTATAGTGGATTGCTGAGTTTGTTATGCATTCTAAGTAAATTATATTATTACTTCTTAGAAGTTTCATTCTATCTTCCACATAACAGTTATACAAACTCTATTATTCACCAATTATACAGGGCAAATAATTAGTGTCACTGGTATATAAACAATACTCAACTTGGCATATTTAGCATCTTTGATTTGATTTTGTCCATTGAGGATACAGATGCAGGGATTATTTGAATTCGTATCTCCGCATTGGTCCGGATAAATATAGGTAATGTTAGGATTTTTAAATGAAGTACTAGGATATATATACACATGGTTTTTGTTTCAAATTATTAAAAATCTTTTAGACTAGTATAATATTTATTAGTGCGGTTTCATTCAAATCACGGATTGCGAAGATATATATCATTTCAGTGTTCACTAGTTTAATTGTTATTTGATAGTCTATTTTAATATTTATGTGGCTATATTTAATTGTTATTTGATGGTCTATTTTAATATTTATGTAACTTTTTTTTTCTTGCACAATGAGAAAAGGAAAATTAATTTTAGATAGTGTCATGTTTTCTTTGTTGTATTTTTTATTTTTTTTAGGGTGGTGCAAGAGTTGATACATGTGGAAGTATGAAAATATCCACTATCCGATAGAACAATGACATGGATATAAATTAACAATGACATGGATATAAATTTTTACTTTATAAATGTAGATAAATATAATCATATTCATGATTGTTATGTTATGTTGTTATTCATAATTTAGGATCGTTAGCTTATAAGGCTAACTTATCGTGTTACACTACCATAAGCATGACACTATGCTATAGAAGTTCATAATGTAAATATTAAATTTTATTTTATGAGTGTGTTATCTATAATAATATATAATTAGTATTTCTTATTTTATGTGCATAAATGATTTGTTTTAATTTTAATAACATTTTAAAACTATAATAAAAAATTTGCAGTAATGGACACTAATATAAAAAAAATAAAGAAGCAAAATTAGGTTATAAGAATGTAAAATGTTTGATTTTATATAATTAAACTTTTTATTACAATGTATAATAAATAATATATTTAATTATCTTATTTTGAAATGATAACAATTTGTATAATACGGAAATCAATAATAAAATTAAGATAAATGTATGTATTTCCGCTGATGATATATCTTATACAGCTGAATCCTTTTACTCACACGAAAAACATTCTGATGAACAGAGAGCAAGACCATAATATAACTTTGTTTTAAAAGTTTTTTTGCAGAAATGATAAGCAGAATAAGTTATTCACTATACATATTAAACAAATCTTTCAAGATTTAAAGATATGAATCTTTATCACTAAACGCCAAAGGTGACAGTATCTCCACTCTATTCTCGGAATCAAGAATGAGTTTTTAATACCAACACAAGATTCTAGTAGTCATTAATGCATTTTATTTATTCCTATTTTCTATATATATTATTATAGTATTATAAATAGTCTTTAATCTCTTCCAAAAAAATATTAAAAATTTAATTGGCCAAATTTAAATAGAAGTGTTATGATCTTGGTTGCATAATAAAAATATCAATTCAAAGAAAATGTATATACAAAACACCAAAGTTTCAACTGAACCTTTTTCTTGGAAATGATTAAAAAGCTTTGTACATGCTTACTGCAAAACCTTATGTAGTAGATATCCAGGCTTTCTCCCCCCAAAGAAAATCTTTTACTATATATTATAAATAATCTACATAACCTGAAGTCTCTTAACAAGGATTTTTACAATTTAACAAGGAAAAATAACTTACAACAATTTTGGCCAGATCAATAAAAAATCACCTGGTACCAGATTTTTAGGAAAGATGCAGCCAAAAAGTCAGTTTAATGAGTGATGTAGCAGCTAAGGTGATGGAGTGTCATCATCTGAAGAGGTATTATTATTATATTGTTGACTCTCATGTAATTCAGGAAGCATTGGGTTAACTGGCACAGGGAATTTATGAGCTGAACTAACCATGGTTCTCTCATTTATCATTCCAACTTCTTTGCAGACACGCTCAAGAACTGCTAAAAAGTCTCTTACAACCATGAAGAGTCTAAATGGATGGGCTTCTTCCTTTGCCAAGTTCCCATGAAAATACTCTGTAATCTCCTTCACAAGGGAGTAAGCAACTCTTTCTTGGGCTTGAATTTTTGGAATTTCCTCCTCAGCCATTCTGATGAACTTGTTCACTGATTCTGTAAAATTCTGACTGCTATCATCTGATTCCATGGTTTGGTTTAACTGCACAACCTCTGCTATGTTTGCAATTCCTTTGGAAAGTTTTGACACATCACTGCTGAGAACTTCGGAATCCATAGCAGCAGCCTTCTTCACATTTGACAGCTCTGAACTCAGGCTTGATACAACTTGTAGGCCAAGCCTCCTACACTTGGCATCTTCGCTCAAAGTAGAGCTTGGAGTTTGATTGGTGTCAGAGAGGCGTGCACCTTCGGTTCGAATAATTTCTTGTACAACAAAATGCAGTAGAGTGGTTTTGCCATCTGCGCCTTTGACATCAGCCAGCTTGAGAAGGGTATCAAGTTTGAATGCCTCTGCATCCCCGCGGTTTGTCCCCACGTTCATGCGGTTCCCAGTTTTAAGGACAGCCTCCAGAAGCTTCAAGAACATTCTAGAATGTCGCAGCTCTTCACAGGCAGCCTGGAAAAACACCGATCAGAAGATGAAGAAACTTCAAAACATAACATCCAAATGAATCCTGAAGAAATGAATAATCAGTGTGAGATTGATTACCTCTAGTGTTTGAAAGGATGTCCTGAGATATTCCACTTCAGACTCAAAACTGGCTATAAACAGCATTGCTTCAATCCTTTTAAATGCGAAGGGTACATCAAGGACTGCCTTCAAAAATTTCTCAGCCAGACCAAGCTTGGTTTGTGACTCATCTTTATGTTCCCTCAACTTCCGTTCTTCTTCCTTGCTTGGTGCCATCCTTAGTAAGCTTTCAAGTAATTCTGTTCCAAGTGCATCAGGCCTACCTGTAGAGAGGTAAATTGAATTAGGTGCATTATCAGTATACAAGTACATATTTGAAAGTGGTTATTAGAAGTATGATCAATTAAGCAAACTCTTATGTACACAGACTGTAACATAATTATTCAAGATAACCATGAACTATATATTACGAAACCGATGTATCTTAGAAGAGATTATCCTGAAAGGGCTAGTTTAGGGTCCAATATATCAATCAATATCTATCGGCCTACCAAAAAAACTACAGAAAACTATGTCACAACTGAAGGTGGGAATGAGAAAATATACCTTCTAAAAGTGCTTCACACACTTCTTCTATAGTGACATTAAGCGCTTTCAGCAATATTGAAATATTTTGAGACTTTTTAGGATCGAGTACTCTTTCCTCCTGATTTGGCGGGTGAGAAACAGAGTTTGTAGATGCATCCATGGCCTTAGGGTTTGGTGTGTTCACTACAAACAAGGTTTCAATCATTTTCTCATTCAATCTGCAGCCAACCCAATTCAATGTTACTCAATTCAAGAACACCAATTGCATCATAAACAACAATTATCAACCATAAATTCCATCCACAAAGGGAAATAAGAAATTTTATAGCAAAACACCATCTTGAAATCTTCACATCCAATATGGTAAAATAGCAAACTGATATCCAAAACTAAACGTTAAGAGTTAGAATCTTACTTAAACGAACTAGACTTCATCTGATCCCACGCCATTTCACGTTCAGAGCTTGTTCTCACTTTGTCCCAATGCAGGGGCTTCAGTTTTGGTTTACCAGTCTCTTCAATTTCCCACAAACTCGGAGGCAACTCAACATTGGTTGCTTGGTTTTGCAACACAAAAGGCCTCGAAGGAGGCACCAATTCCGGTGGCCTTGACACGGGTTGACCAACCGGTGTCGACGGCCCCGGCGCTGGAACTCCCCACTGCTTCCTCTGCCGTGGCAATGGCGGCGGTGGTGGCGGAGCAGGGCCTGGAATCTCCCAGTGCTTCCTCTGTGGCAAAGGTGGAGGAGCTGGAACGTTTCCGATTTCATCAAACGGTGTCGTTATTGGCATTGACAGTGCCGGAATGCTCCATTGTTTTCTCTGCGCGCCGAAAGAAGCTGTTCCCAATTCACTGAAAGTTCCTCTTTCGGTTTCCGGTGATGAAAGCAGGGCGGGTGATAAAGGCAACGATGACAAGCCATGTAACATTAGTCCGTCGGAAACACTGGACATTCTCGGAGACTGGTCGAAAGTGTTATGACGTGTCACCTTATCCGGCGAAGAGGGAAGAGAAAAGGCGGAAGACGAAGAAGCGTTAGATAGTCTCTGTGGTGGCGATGAAGATAATGCATTTTCATTTTTCTCCAATGTTCCCTCATGTAATGATGCTGGTGCTGCATGTGCATCTGCATGTGCACATGCACTTGAAGCATCGTTATCACGTTCAGCGAAAACCCTATCTGGTGTGGAGCACATCGAAGAAGAAGAAGAATGCATGTGTTGGTGGTTGTAATTTTCCGGCGATTTCGGCAGCGTGTTCCGATAACTCGAACTCGCCGGCGGCGGCAAGTTCGTGGTAGACCTTTCCGGCGATGCGGAAGAGGAGGAAGAACACGAGCTAGAGGTCAAGCTTCTATCGGCGACGAACACTCGACGGGACATCGATCCGGTTCCGGCGGAGCCTCCCAGCGACGAACCTCTCGGCGAGTAAAACTCGTCTTCGTCCTCCTCCGCTGTCGTGAAACCCGCCTCCTCGCGGGGCGGAGGCGGAGGCGGCACTGAAGCTTGTCGCGCGAGCGGCGGAAGGGGCCGGAGCTCCGGCGATTCCATTTTGCGGTCACCATCGCCGCCCTCGGCGTCTTCGATCATGTGAGAGTTCACGACGGTGCCCAGGTAGAGAAACTCGGAGCTGGTGGAGGACGTGTGGCGGAGCTTGCGTGTTTCGACGGAAGTTTCGGCATTGCGGCGGAGCGGGCGGAGGCCGGAGTCGGAGCGGAGAACTTTGGCAGCTGGGGACGGGGGAGGGTTCCGGCGGCGGCGGTAACAGACGAGGGCGGAGATGGAGACGGCGAGTGCAGCAGCGACGACAGCGGAGAGAGCGACTGGGAGGAGTTTGTTGGAGGAGGTATTGGGTTTTGGGGAGTGAGGGAGAATGAGGGAGGAGATGTTGGCAGGAAAGGAGGCAAAGGTGATCGGAGAAGGAGGAGGAGGGGAAGAGGGGTATAATGGGAAAAAGGGTGATTGTGGTGTTGTTGTGGTGGTAGTTTCTGGTGTGGTGGTAATGGTGGTGGTGGGGATGGTGGATGATGAAGGGTATTTGGGTTTTTGTTTTGAGGGTGAAGGAGAAGGACGAGGAGGTGGTGGTTTTGGTGGTTCAGAAGGTGGAAGAGAGGTTAAAGGAACAAAGGGTTCATGGAGGACCCTTCTGTTGAAGAACAAGGGTTGTGAAGAAGCTAATACACAGGACAAAAACGAGAACAAGAAGAAGAAGGAGGAGGTTTGCATTTTCTGTGTTGTGGTAGTTGTGTGTGAAGTGTGAGTGGGTGAGTGAGTGAGAGAGAGTGAGATATGTAGTAATGGCAGTGGGGACTTTTGGTGCATAGAAGGAAAGAAGAGAGAGTGTGAAAAGGTTGAATTTATGAAGGATGAAAAGGGTGTTGCATACAGCTAAGATTCTCTTGCTCCTTCTGATTCACTACTTGAAGGTTTTGCATTTGCACTGTTTCATACTCTATTCAAATGCAACTTCTTCACAGTGTGGTTGGGTTGGGAGATTTAACTTGTGATGCCACTACACAATCCAATCATTATTTCACTTTTCTCTTTGTCTTTTTTTTTTTCTATCTTTTTTTCTTTCCTTTTAATTGGGACGTGGAAACAGTGTGACAGGCCACACTGCTGAAGATTTTTGTAGGAATATCTGGTATGCAAATGCAACGTTCAAAGCATTATCTGTCTTGTTTTCCTACTTGTAAATTAATATTGTGAATTCAAGCCTTAAAATCTCTGTAAACATGTTCAAATACGGAACACGGAATTGATGTTTGTCTTAAAATGCTTATGATAATGGTGATGCAGGGATTATATTAGGAAATGAAAATGTCTGAAATTGTAATTTGATTTGACATGTATTGGTTGCTCATTTATCGAAAAACATGGACTTTCGGTGTTTCTCTGACGCGGCGCAGGAATTAAATAAATCTTCAGTCCTTAAAAAGAATAGATGGAAGCAGTATTTAGTTTGACAAAAAGACAAGGCAGAAAGCCAAAAATATACAAACTTCCTTAAAGTCCGGGGAAACATGTTTCATTAACAATGATAAGGATGGTATGGTGAAAACTTGTCCTTTTAAAAAATAAGGATGTTTTTCACTATTTTTCATTATTGGTCTCAGGAAGTAAAATTTTGAAGCACGGTGGACATAACCAAATGATTAATACTACAAAGTGGTAATTAAAAGTTGGAGTATTTTATTAGGGAATGCAAAAGGAGATCATAAAAAAGTCATGTTATCATCTTTTAAGAAAGCATTGGTCCCTTTATTTTTCAAATCATGTATACTTTTTTCCCTTTAAATAATGACAGTCTCATAAAATAAAATGCGTGTGGATTATAGTGTTATCTTTTGACTTGTGGGAGCAGTAAGCCTACCCCATTCTTTTTTGAAGGCCAATAACCTTATGCTAATAGGTTCATTCTTTTGCTGGAAGCTTTAATACTGTCAAGGATAAAAAAAAAAAAAGATTTTCCACTGTTGAAAGTTGCCTCGTCCATAAAAATAAGGACATAGAGGAATGATTGTATGAAAACACAGAATAGACAGAGTCAAATATCTTTTCTCTTGTTAGTAAAATCCATTTTAATCATTTATGTTCAATTCTACGTAAGTTAATTTTAACCTATAAAAATTTAATTATAATTTTTCTCTCTATTTTTCACTTCTAGAATAAAATTATGGAAAATTTCATTTAAACAATTATTTGTAATCATTATTAACAAATATAAGTAGTATATGCAGCAAACGATTAACCAACCTCTACATCAACACATTAAAAATGGAATTGCAAATGACTATAAAAGACAAAATAGCAGTTTTACAATTGAGGGTGAATCTAGGGAAAAGAGGGGAGAATTCATGTGATTAAATACATCATCACATTAGTCCCATAAACCGTTTTCTATATGTTAGTTCGTAGATATTATGAATGTCCACCGTCTTTAATTTTTGTCCTAACAAATATGCAAACATTTAATGGCATTAATATTTCTCTTCATTTCTCTCCTCTTTTTTTGGCCGGTCTCCTAAACTAACTAATTCACTTTCATTGTTGCTGTTGTTTGGAGTATAAACATCCAGATTGATTCTGCTCGTGCAGTGTTTAATGATTACGTATTTTACATCCTAAAATTCAAAGTAGAAAAAGAATGACTGTAAAATTAGAAATAAACAATTTAAGAGTCACCAAATTGTATTTCTGCCATACAAACGTCAGTAAGTATGCTATAACCAACAAAACTATTGTGGCTTCGATGGAGTTGGAGATGATGGGGGCTTCAAATCCGGGTACTGCAAAAGAGAGAGACAAAAATGATGAGAACTTTATTTCTAAAACATAAAATGTAAGAAAACAGTAGCACACACACTTCACAAAAATGATGTTTACTGTGGCACTATTTCATGTTTTCAAATCATGCAAGCAATTATCTTAATAACAAAATCAATCAAATTTATAAAAAATAAATTTAGACGTCTTCCGTTTTTAGCATACTGGAAATATATAAAAGAGAACACAAATGTACCGACAAAGTTGGAATCACCATTGTGGGAACCAATCTATACTCCAATGGACCTTTCCATCCGAAATCAGCTAAGAAGTTCATTCTTAAATTTACATATTGACACCACCAAGTGATTGCTTGACATACAAATAGTATCAATATTCGACACTTGAATCTAAAGGTATGATTTCTCATTATTTAAAAATATTGCATAACTGTTAACTGCACACGTAGATAGTCATAACTTCTGAAGCTTTGAAGGTTGTTGTGAACTTGCATCAAAATAGAAAGAAAATTGAAGATCAAATTAAAAGCACGCAAATTATTCCTCTTTTATTTGTATATCCAATAAGGTTGATATAATTGATATGATATCAAACCATCAGAATTACAATGTTCTTTCCAACTATCATATGCACCCATGGGTCATGGATGCAACTATTTATATTCCGAGCTGGCTTGGAACTCTTGTATTCCCTTTCTTAATATCTATACACAATTGAGAGGGTTGGGTAGGGTACTTTGAAATTTGAATTATGACATTAAATGATAAATAAAGTTGCTGCCACTGCCACTGCCACAGTGCCAGTGAGTTGTAGCATAACAGGGTGCAGTTAAAAGGTAAAAAGAACAGGTCAATAAGTTACTCCATCATTACTACCAATCAGGGTGGTAAAAGCATGCTTGGAATCCAAGAGGGGTAAGAAAAGGCCCATCAAGAGAATTACTTCCTAGGATTCTTAAATTCCTGGAAGGAGGGTATTCACTACTAGATTAGCCTCAAAAAACCAGGAGCAACTTCATCAATTCTTCTTTTAAGTTATTCATATCTGTTTTGTTTTAATTTTTATATTCCTATGATCTTAGAGTGCTCAATCGCATGAAGGTTCTTTGCAAATGATGAACTGGAAAATCATAGAGGCTAAAATTATACTTTATAAAAACAAGAATGAAAATAATTGGGAGCTTTTGACATTTTAATATATTTGCCCCCTTCCCCCAGACGTAAGTAGTTCTGCCCATGGGCCATAGGTGGATTTGGTAAAATGCTAATTGCTAACAACCCTATAGATAATCGTAGGGATTTGTATTCAGAATCTTTCACCCTTACTGTTATCATTTCTGATATGAGAGGTTTATAAACTGCCAAGCTAATTCAATATATCCCGCTTTTCTTCCAGATTCTATCGTTTAAACCATTTTCTATCATCTTCTAATTCATCATGACTCGAGATATTACTTCAATCATAGAAAGGATGCCACAATGTTGTCCAGCCAAAAAGAGAACAATAATGTAGCTCACTGTAACCACAGGAAAGAAAGAAAAGCTAACTAAGGCATAGTGTATAGCCGACATGGTTTTGTTTAATGTAAATAGAGGATAAGACCCCCAAAGGAGGAAAAAGGTAAAATGGGTTTCTCAGACCTCACACAATTTAGCCATAAAGAAAATTTAGTGCTCGAAAGTTAAAATTTTGGGACTGTTTTCCAGCATGATTGATAGTGAAACTATTTCATGAGAGTATTTCAATACTATATCAACATATGATACCTCAACTGTGTTTTCCTAGGATCAGTTGTCATGTTAAACAATACAACAAAACAAAGGACATAAAAAACCAGTTGCAAGGCTCATGAAGTGGAAGATATAGCACAGAAGCTTAAACGAAGAAATAGATACGTGGAAGTGGAACAATAACGGAGGTATTCTAAAGGTTTAGAAACCTCTAAGATCTAACATTTTTATAATACAACTAATAGATGCTGAAGACAAATCCTTAACATCATTTATACAGAGGTTACTTGCAGAGTACTAAACCTAGTCCAATCTTTCAAAGCCTGAATAGCCTTAACGTCTAAACCTCCATAAAATATTGCATTCTTGTCATTTGGCAACTAATTATTCAGAAATCACATTAAATTCAAAACAAAATAACCTGCAACAAATATGTATAACTAGAGTAGTGAAGAAGTTGCTCCTGCACCTACCAATGGTGCGTTTAAGCCAACCTGATACATATATATATATGGAGACAAACACATTAAGCCAAAGTGTGAAAATTTGTGAGTAAATTTCAGAAAAAGAATGAAAACTATTGGCATAATTAATATTAGTGTGAACCCAAATACAATAACACTGTTGCTACAGTAATAATTTCATAGTAACACATGAGCTGAATAACAGTAATGTGGAACAAATTTGAGTTGCATAACTCATCAATCAAAATTAACTAATTCACGGTTCCTACTTTAACTGTTAAACATACCGGAACATGAAGAAACATGATATGATAGAAATGAGGATAACATACATTGGGATAAGGAGAGGAGGACACTACAGCACCAGTTTTCACCTCTGGAATAGACTCTACAGAGCTTTTCACGTTACCATTGTCCACCTTTTGGTTTCCACCAGGGGAGGTCTCTTGGGATAAGGAACTCTTATTTTTACTATCATTTTGCTGGATGGCTCCATTTCCATTTGTACTGAGTTCCTTTGAAGATTTTACCCTTTTCCTTATATGCACAGATGGGGGCAAAAGAGAATCCTGTATAGCCTGCAACCATATAGACTCTTTTACCTTACTTTGAACAGATTTTCTGTAACCAGATTTATAAACTACTTTTTTGACATCAAGTTTAACTGACAACCTGAATTACCAAAAATTTGATTTTTAATCCACTACTTAGATCTTTCTAATACTCTAAAGAGCAAGAATCTTTTATAGCTTTTTAGGTGTTTTGATAGAGAGACAATGGAAAAAATCAACTTACAACCAATTTAAAAGGTTTTCATAATGTGAAGAAAAAAAGTATACAATGTAGACAGACGTTTGTTCTGCACTTTCTGCAAAACAAACACAAGTGAAAGAGAAGAGAATGGTCATACCATCCAACCTTGCTCGCCTCTAACTCCACCTTTGATTGCATAGGCCTCTTTGAAACCATTCTTAAATAGTAACTCGGCAACTTTCATGGAATTATCATCAAAACTACCTTACACTCAAAAGAGAATCAGGTGAGGAATTCCGCAGACATGTATAAACTGTTAAAGAAATTATATTATTCTCTTTAACAACAAGATTCCTTTGTTCTTAGTCAAAGCTATACTTTAAGCAGATTTTTTCCCCAATTAGACACATAGGTGAAATGTCCAGACAAAAGCTGCAATTAAAACAAATCACCAATTGTAGGAAAATGAAAATGAAAAGTTGCAGATGGCCAAAAGATCTCCAGGCACTTTCCAAGCCAGATAACCACAGTTTGAATCAGTCCTCTATTCACTCCACAAGAGTATAATATCATGAAATGGGGAGATCTTGTTGAAAGAACCAAAGTAGATAGTAGCTATCTATCAAGTGCAAAGTCAACAGAAAATTTTCTCATTCAAATAAAACCAAGTCAAGGGAATAATGGTAAGGAAACTGGATTGCTACCACTCCAAATTTTATACCCACTACCCATATTACATAGCACTGTATAATGTATCTTATTCAAATGGCTTGAGACATTTATTATGTCCCGATATGAGGAAAGCAAAACACATAATAATGTCAATTATTCAGTCAAATAACTTCATTCAGATTTCCTTTCTTCAAGCTTAATTGCCCTTTTCAGTTAAATTCAGTACATACTTGCTTTAAAATTTAGAAGGGAAATACATAAATCATATCCAATTACTTTCACTTAGCATCTCTTAAAGCTGAACGGACTTTTATAGAAAAACGTCAGTGCTATTCCAGTAAGTATATGCCAAATTAAACCATCCAGAATATCCACTTTTGCTCTAAACATCAAAACGCAAATGTTTCTTTTCGACGAAGCAGAATCATTATCTAGTTTCCTTTTTCCACTTCAATATTCAGAATTCAACTTCACGGAGAAAACAATGCTTTCATGTTAACAACTAATATCACTAAAATAGCGTATATAAATGTTCTCATCCCATGAATTAACGTTTCAACTCTTCAATGCAAGGTTTATGGCAGATTAAAATAGTGTATATAAATAGCTATTTCAGAATGAGTTACGTCCAAAGCCAAATTCCAAGATCATGGCAACATAAAACACTATCATCTCTCCCATTCTCTATTGTTATTTACCTGTCCAAAACACAGAGAGCAGTGTTCGACGCGTCCTTGAACCTCCCCAACACCTTCTTCACAAACTCGTCTTCATTCCCACCATCAGTGAACGCAACATGCACCGCTTCCTTCTCCATAAATTTCAAATTCGGCGACCTCAGAAACCTCACGCTCTTCTCATCCCTTATGTCCAACAGCTGCGCGTTCGGATCATCGCGGAGCCTCCTGAAGGCGTCAATCGCCGACACGAACTTGCACTTCTTGAAATACTCCTCCGCCAGCGGAATCGCCACCAGCCAAATGAAGGCGCAGCCGGCCACGAAAAACGGGTAGCGGTTGAAGAAGCCGTCGATGGAAACCAGAACCGCCTCAATGTTGATTTTGCCATCGTCGGCGGCGACGTCAGCCAGACACGGAAACGGAGTGAAGAGGTTGAAGAGGGTGAACGAGAAGAAGGGTTTTGCTAATGCTTTGGAAGAAGGTTGTTGGAGTGAAGAGAGTGAGAGTGAATAGGGTTGAGAAGGTTGAATTGTGGAGTTTTGTGGGTTGTGGTTTGATAAATGAGAGAAGGTTTTGAAGGTTTTGGGCTTCTGGGGTTTTGGGGAGAGTGGATAAGGAGAGAGAAGAAGAGACAGGGAATCCATGAGAGGGTGGTTTTGCAGAGACACACACACAACCTCACATAGTTATTCACTGTATTCTGACACCAACCTTAAAATTAACTAGAAATTAAAAGTGAAGAAAATTATGTAACAAATGTATAACATCAAAAAAGTTAAAATAGAGAATAATGGTTTGGAAAATATTCTAATGCTGTATTTGGAGGGAAATTTTTAAAATTTTAAGAAAATTTAAATTTATTAAATTTGAATTGATTTTATTTTATTTTTACTTTTAAACGTTTTATTTGAATAAAAAAATTCAAAATTTTTTGTTTTAAATTTGTTATTTGGATAAAATATTTCATTTACTACTTATCAGTGAATACAACAATTGATAAATAGTTTTGTTCTATATAGTAACATATCTAACAAATTTTGATTTTATTAATTGAGGAATTGCTGTATTGATATTGATAGAATATCCTATATCAAAAAATAGTAATGCCAATGTTCGTTGAGAAATAATTTTAAATCATATTTTGATGAAGGTTCTTAAAAAACAACCTTAAGCAACTTCAATTGAAAAATAATATATTGATATTAACAAAAGAAATCGTATTTCACATCAACAAAAAGAATTGTTAATATTAATGAAAATTAATAGCTTGGTAGTTGAAGAACAAGTTTGACCTGTATCTAAATCTATAAACTATAAAGCATCTATTTGGATCTAGAAAGTCCAGTCTTTCGACTCACCATTTAAACATACAGATACAGACTTTGAATAATATGGAAACCCAGAAAAGAAAACCCCAAGTTTAGAATGGGAGTACCTTTTTTTTACAGAAGAATGGAAGTAGTCGAAACCTGCTCTTCTAAAACTTACAGAAATTTACCAAAACAAAATTCAACACCAGATGTTTTCTACAAATGCACTTTTCTAACTTCCTTCCTGTACAAGATGTATGAATTCTGTACTTCTAGAAACCGTATTTGGATTCATGTGTATCAAGGTTCTTTCTTCAAATTACCTAGGACTTCTTCCATGCATGCTTTGTAAGCTTCCATGCCTGGAACATGCTTTGCAATGTCCAAGCCAACAGTCATCCATTTCTTCCCTGCTTCAATCTGACCCAACTTCACTGGCACTGCTGCTCGGTTCCATGCAGTCATGGCAAGCCACTTTCCTTCTTCAATTGGATACTCATCTTCCTTTAAACCAACCATTATCCTATAGGCTTGTCTGTACATGCCATACACAAGATCATCATCAGTATCACCCTTGTAAACGCTAGTCATGGATATAAGCTTGCGCATCACAAGAGCAACATTTGGATAATCTGGAACTGGATATGATAGGAAAGATGAGAGGCATTCATTTAAAGCAAAGGAGGCTACTTCGTGATTCAACCGTGGTGCCTGTGAGGCAGAGAGACCAATCTGGAGGAGGTGGTGGGGTTTGCAAGCCTTTGAACTGGCAAAGTTTCTCACATGGATAAACTGTGACCCTGGGTCATTCAGCCTGCCTTGTATATCATAAGCACAGAAAGTGTATATGAAAAAAAGTTCAGGCTCAATGGTAGTACTTTGGTCATTGTTAACTGAGTTCCTGGCCGAATTTGATTTTAGAATCTGCATCCACACAATATAGGAGCAAGAAAATGTCAAGGGGATTGAAAACTAAAATATAACCTAAAAAAATTACTTTGATTGTATATCTTATGCATCATGTCAATCTAAAAGACAAATGCATTAAGCAAAATATATGTGGTGCTACATTTATACCTGCCCTGCTCTATCTAGCAAGTGTAAAGCTTGCTTGACTTCAGTTTCTGACATTGGAGTCTTCCTTTGAAGCTCCAAAGCTATCATTGATGATACAGAAAGCACTAACGATTTACAAACCATGACATCGTTCTCATCATCGGACCCCTCAACTAAGGCATAAAAATCTGATGCCAGTTTTAAGAACTCAGCTGATAATTCATAGTTCTTATCCTGCCCCGTTTTTGTACCATAGTTCCATGAAGTCACGGCAAACCAATTCCGTTCCCGTCTGCCAACCTCCTCTTTCCCAAAGAAGAAATCGGGACCAATCTCTGATGCTCGAGTATGGGCATGTTTTAAGAATTTGACAATTTGCTGTTCGTTACCTGGTTCTTGAGAGAGAACTGTCAGCAAGGTGCGCACAACTGTTACTTCGGCTGTGGGCATGGACTTTCCTGAAGCGTAGAAGTTTAGCATACTTGATAGGGAGGCAACAGCAACAGGTAGAGCATGACATGCAACAGCTTCATGCGCTGAAAGTGAGAGAAAATCCGGTTGGAAGTCAAGGCACGTTGTCATGGCTTCTATTTGATCAACAGCACCTTGGTGGTCATTCTTTTGGAGATAAATTTTGAACTGAGTTAAAACAAATAAATGTCAATGTAAGTTCACACGTCATTTCTGTTGCAAACGTGTTTCTATCATCCTAATGAGATGCAAGTGGAGTTAGTTGCAACCAGTTTAAAGCATTACATGCTTGCAAAATTAATTTTAATTAAAATAGATTCTGAATTAAGTATATTATGTTTGAATGCATTTATTCTAAAATCAAGTTAGTAACACAAACTTCACAGTTAAACAAGACAGTAAGTTAGTTAAGATTTGTTAACTCAAATTCAATTTTGAACTTGTATCAATTTCACCTAATATTATGTTAGCAGATATTTTAAAATGATTTTTTATTATTTAACATAATTTCAAACGTGTAGGATAGCATTATAAATTTGTATGTGTGATGTATGCATATGGAAACACAAGCACCAACAAACGATTAGTAATTATATTTCATTGTGATTTTGGATCGTTCAAAGTCAATTCAAGCATACGATATAGCCTCATAAATTATATGCTGCTTTATATACATGCGGATACTGAAGCACCAATACACACTCAGTGAGAAGAAAGTGTACCTTAAGAAAAGCACAGACAACGTTAGGCTCAAGCTGCAGAGATACAAAAACATTGATAATATATCTGAAGGAAATTAGTGCAATAAATTCAAAACTCTGTCAATAACAATACCTTTCCAGCCTCGTTGATGTATTCTTGGGCACGATCCAGCTGCAGGAGACCAAGGTGGCAGAGACACAGAACTCTATAGCCCTTTGCTCGAAGTATTCTGTTCTCTGTATCATGTGTAATATATAGCATTGATTTTTCAAAGAGTTCCGCACTGGTCTCATAATCTTTTGCTTGAAAGTTATCGGCACCACTGCAAATCTCATTAAAATATTGAGATCAGTAGGTTCATTTGGAGAGAACTTCCTAATTAATGCAAAGATCAGACAAACGGTAAAGCCCACAGCATGTACATCTTATTTTTACCAAGGTAAAATCAATAATAATTTAGCCAAGAAATATCAAATCTAAGAATCAAAGTATAACAAGTTGCTTATGTTCCTATTTTGAGTTTGTAGGTACTCAACACTAAAGGCGATCTTGCTTGAACTGCAATCAAGCATGAAACGGGACAACCTCTTCCATCAAAAATTCATACCCTAATTAACCACTATGTGAAGGACTACTTTCTAGTCTCCAATGCCATGGTGTCTTTATGTCCTTTAACATAAGTTCAACTACGAAACCTATCGCACTTAGTTGGCAATCTGACAGCTTCTATTCCATTATATTCAACCATACTCACTATAATTTTCTTGAGAATACATTTAAGATGAAACAGAAAGATAACGTAGCCAAACTGTTCTAAATTTGAAGTCTGCAAACCCCACCGTGTCACATTGCAAAACTCACAAACTTTAGTATTCAAAGTAGAATAGGAATGAAAGATTCAGGAAGCTATACCAATTCCACAGAACAGCATGCATTGCCACCCTATCCTTAGCAGCATCCTGTCCCGCAAAGAGGGCCACCACCCTCTCATCGGACACAAGTTCGGCAACCACCTTAGCCCTCACTCTCCCCCCTTCCCCGCCACCACCCGCCACCCTATGCGCCACCCTTACTGCCGCGCCAGCACTAACATGACACCTTCCCAACAGCCCCAAGAACACCCCCTTCGCCGTCTCCGCCCCAGCCGTCCCCGCCGCCGCAAAATACGCCTCCACCGCCGACACCCAGACTCCCTCCGGAATTCCCCTGTCAATCACCATACCCCGCAACTCCCTCTCCGCCTCACCATGCCTCCCCAACCCTAACCACGCCTTCATCGCCAACACCGAAAGACTCGGATGATCGTCACCGCCATCAGCCGAGTCTCTCAAAACCTTCACACACTTGATCACACTCTCATATTCCTCTTTCTGCAAATGAATTGCAGCGATAAACCTAAGCGCCTTCCACCTCAACCCTCGGATCTCCACCTTCTCTTCCCGTGTTCGCGCTATATCGAATCCCTTCTCGCAAGTTTCCAACGCCTCGTTCATCAGCTTCAGCGCCTCGCGATTCGCGTCAGCGCCGCTGTTCAACAGCGCGCGCTTCCCGAACGCCATGAACTGCTTCGCAAGATCCGCGTAGTGGTCGCACGAACCGAAGAGGAAGCTCTTGCTCCGGTTAAGCAGCGCCACCGACAGGCTCGGGTCCCGAACCTCCCACGCTGTTCGGGACCGAGCCAGGTTCAGATCCAGCAACAGTTTTCTCTCTCCACGGTCGACGATTGAATTGATGTCAAGCTTCGAGACCAGATCAGTGGCGCGCTCGAAGCACTTCGCAGCGAGATCAAATTTCCGGAGGTTGTGCCATATTAGACCGGTCTTGTGGTAGAACGACGCCGATTTTATAGCAGGAGAGGGAACGCCGGCTACTTCTCCGGCGATAGCAAGGAGGTCGGCGGCGATGTGTCGGAGTTCGGCTTGGCTTTCGGTAGTGGCGGATGAGGAGCGGATGGCGGTGGTGTTGGAGATGTCGACGCACGCGTTCCAGAGGCGGTAGCTGAGCTTCCAGATCTGAAGCTTCAACGAATTCGAAAATGGAGCGAGTTGACTCAGCTGAGTCAGACATTGCCTGAGATCGGAGGTAGTAGTTTCCGGCGGCAGTTTGTCGGCGGTGAGCGTTTCAAGTTGCTTGACGATTGCTTCGATATGGGAGAGGCTACGATTGTTAGCCTCCGTGTCTCGTTGGAGTGGCCGGAGCTCCGGCGAGGATATCTCTGCAATTCTCATTCTTTTGGCGCGAAATTTTGAAAGGCTGGTTTTTCAGTTTTGTCTTTGGTTGTTTTCTCTTTTGGTACAATTTACCTTTCATCTTGAAATTGCACTAGATAGGCAAAAATATTTTATTTTAATAGATCATTAGTGAATGATAAATTTATTAAAATATATTTTTGAAATTATTTTTAACTAGTTCATAACATACAAATATTTATAGTAATAGCATTTAGAAACTAAAAAGAAGTTTCAAATTATAAGAGATTGAAAAAAATCTTAAAAACGTTATTATAAGAACTTTTATGGCACTTTTACTGAATATTTATCAGTAAAAACACTTTCATTTAAAACACGTATTTTAATTTATATACAAAGAAGATTTAAAATCTTTGGTTGTTGTCGTAGAATTTTCTGAAATAATTATTTGTATTTTATATAATAATAAAAAAATTTAGGCATTTTGAAATAAAACTACGAAATTATTTTGATTTAAAAAAAAAATGCAAAGTAAAACTGAAATCACTAAAAACTCCATCTTTTGAAAATAAATGTTTTCATTTTATGTAAAACATAACAATTTAGTTTCCACATGCTATTACTGTAAATATTTGTATGTTATGAACTAGTCGGAAATAATTTCAAAAATATATTTTAATAAAACTACCATTCATTAATAATCTATTAAATTCTACGACAACAAGCAAAGATTTTAAATCTTCTTTGTATATAAATTAAAATATGTGTTTTAAATGAAAGTATTTTTACCCATAAATAAAATCTTCTTTGTATATAAATTAAAATATGTTTATGTGTTTTAAATGAAAGTGTTTTTACTGATAAATATTCAGTAAAAGTGCCATAAAAGTTTTTATAAGAATTTTTTTAATCTCTTATGATTTAAAACTTCTTTTTATTTTATATCTATAAAATATGATTTTAGGCATTATAATCCAAAAAGAAATAGTAAACTTGTTGAATTTTATAATAATTGTCCTAAGCGTTATGTATAGCATTTTTTTTTAAGAGTTAATGGATAAAGTGGTTTGCGAGTTGATGAAATAAAAAGGAATAATCTTCTCTCTTAGTTGAAGATGATTATAAATAATGGTCAAACATTAGGGATTAGGGATATTATAGCTAATTAAATATGAATTGATGGTCAAAATAATTAAGTTTTTGTAATAAATTGTTGAATGAATAAGAATTTTCTTTGGTTTTATACTAATATCTTACCTAATTTGTTGTGTAACAATATTTGTATATGATTTTGTTATTATGAACAAAAGAGTTGTGTTTGAAGTAGGTAAAAAATGAATAGAGGAAATAGTATTATACTAAATTTACTCACTAATATTCGCCTGTTTATAAAATGGATGAAAGAACTTATACTTGTTATTGACTATGGTTAATGAGACATTGTTAGATAATGAGGTCCATGGAAGTTGGACAACTCAAAGATATACTGATTTTGATAAATCTTTATAACAATCTAGTTTAATATGTATCACAACAGGTGATGTAAAAAATAGATAGAAAATTACAAAAAAATTGAGGTCCACAATTTGTTTAGTAGGCTTAGTAGATTTGTCCGGAATGAATTCACAAAACAATTTAAAGTTATAAAATAAGTATAAGATGACTTGATAAATGTATTTTATAAAGCTTTATTAATTATTGACATGCCCCAACTAGCAAACCATAATATGTTACTTGAATTGTTTATTTGCAGATAAAATTGTATTAAATGAAAAGTTCATCCTATTAGACGTTATGATTTGATGGAAAAACTACAGGGTATTAATCATTCCACAAGCCATATGGTAAAGACAACACGTCACGTTTGAAGAAATATACATCGCCAAAGTTTGAAGGTGGACTTGAATGATGATCTATAATACACCCTTTAGGAATCGTCATTTGTTGCTTCAGTTGATGAAACTCCTCTATCATTACCTAATATAGATTTTATAATTGTGGTCTAACTCAATTTGTGTCACATAGTGATATATTTTTATCGTGGGACACAAAAATAAAAGTCCGTATAGTTAGTGTGATTAATATCCAACTTGAAAAACTAACAACAAATATGGATATATAGTAAGATTGTCACTATCTTTGTTTAGAATGAATTTGTAATATTTTACCCGACTATTTGATTAATGTGTTCTAATAAATGTGTACTATTTTTCTGTTGCATATTTATATTGTATAAGTTAAATTATTTATGATTAATGTGTTTAATAAATTTGAATTTTATCATTGTTGTCTCCATGACAAAACATAAAGAGAGCTAAAGGTTAAGGAAATAAAAGGAAAATATCTTCCAACTTTAATAAGTCCCTTGAAAATAATTAAGAATGTATTAAATTTTTAACAAACTGTGATTAAATGGTCAAATATGTTAGAAGATTCTATAGAAGGATAGTTATCACTCTAAAGTTAATGGATTTTTTATACTTTGTTATATCCAATTTATATTTTTATCATAACTCACAATTTAGAGGATTTCAATGACTTTTTTCTAACATAATTCCCTCTTACGAAAATTTGATTAACATATTTTATTTAAATTTAAAAAATAAAAAATCTTAGTCACTTTTATAATAAGATTAACAAGACAAAAATCAAAATAAAACATGTAAATTGACTAATTATGATTAATTTGAAGTATCATAAATAAAAATTGTCATTTTCAAATAATCATGCATCATTTTCGAGACAATTATAATACAACATTAAATTTTATGATAAAATAAAAAAAATGTAAGGTAATAGTATTTAAAAATATAATTAATTTAAATATTAATGAGAATTTACATTACATATATTTGCATATTTTATATTCAAACCACATAGTTCGGATGTATTTTTTCCTTTATATTGTATTTTGTTATTAAGAAAAGTAGAAAACAATATATTTAAAATTACTATTTTTTAATACAATTTAACCAGTAAAAATACATGATAATGAATTATAATGGTTTCATATCATATATCACGTATTAATAACGGACTATAGGACAGCATAATTAATATTGTAATTGTTTTACTTATGACAATAGATTATTTTAACTAATTATTTTTTCTTCTCTGTTTTTTTTTTATATTTTTAAAAATGAAAACAAATTTCCCCTAGATTTTAATATGGCTGGAAAAATATCCTTTAAATGATTCTTTAGGGTGAATATTCGAAAATAAGACAATTTTTCACCCTAGTTTTTCAAATACTTATATTCAGTCTATTTCCTTCTTGTTCTCCTTTTTTCACCCCAGTTTTTTACTTAAACCTCTCTCAAGTCAATCCAAGGGAGGGAGTTAGAGGGCATTTTCGGTACTAAGAAGTGTTTAAACCTAATTCCCCACCGTTTCTTCTTCCCTTCACTCCCTTCGTACCCAAACAGCGGTGCCACTTCATCACCCGAGCTCGGTGGCGCGTGGTGCACACTCGTCAATGGAAGGCTTGAAGGTCTCGAAAGCGAACTTAACAGTGTACATTCACCCTTCAAAGAGCAACCAAGTTTCCCAAGCCGTTCTCCGCGAGCTCAGCTCCTTGCTTTTCACGTACGCCTCCAAACCAGAACCAAACCCTAACAAAACGTCACAATCCTTGTCGTCGTTTTTATCTTTATCTTCTTCTATTGCAGGTTCAGCGAAATTGTCGACGGCGTCGTTTTGGCCTACGATGTCAACTCGCTCGACACGTGCGCTAAGATCCTCCCCGGCGTTCACCCTTACTTCGGCGTCAAACTGAAGGTCAATTTGTTGCTGTTTTCTCCCAAGCCAAACACGCTTTTAGGTATTTCTTCTTCCCTACCTTTTTCAGTTCAACAAGTAAATCAATGAGAAATCGATATCAATTGATAGGGTTTGTTTGTTTGGTTGGTTTCAGAAGGGAAGGTGGTTAAGCTTACGCAGGAGTCCATTCACGTTGTTGTGCTTGGCTTTTCCGCTGCAGTTATAGCAGAGAAGGACATCAGGGAAGAGTTTGTGTGCAAAACGGTGAGTCTGGTTTCGTTCTTGGTTTCAACTTGTTTTTGCGATTAATGAGGGATTCTTTAGTGTTTCTGATATGGTTTAGCCATCAGTTAAATATGTGTTTGGATGCATGTTAATTAAAGGTTTAACTATTTTCAGTACTTACACAAGCTTTACTATTTAGTCTCTATATACATAAAAGCTACTTGTAGTAGTCTCTACGTGTACATTTTTTAATTCATTGCTGTCTCTAGACGTATTTTGTCCCTATGGTTTTGGATGACAGGGACTTGAACAAGTAGTTTCAGGTTTAGGGACTAAAACGTAAAGATTGCAGAGGTACAGGAACCTAATAAGTAGTTGAGGTTTTATTCATCATTGATGTGGATCAAATGAAGCTAGAATAACTAGCTTTTGCGTGTTTTGTTCAAATTTGATGTGGAAATATTGGAATGTGTAATTTGTAAAATTGAACCCGGACATGCTTTAATTATTGGCAATGATTAATTTATTATTTCTATTTGTTTTGCTGATTAATTAGTGGTGCTGATACGGTTTATGTGATTCCTCTTTGTAGAAAAAAGGGCAAGAGGTGTATGCAAGCAGGTCTAACAAGCGACATGTGATAAAGGTCGGGACCATGATACGGTTTTCAGTCAAGAGGTGCTGTTGATTTACTTCCGTTAAGACTAATTGTGTAGGATGTATAATCTTTAGAATTGAGTGTGACTTCAATCTTTGATGCATATTTGTATCAATGAATTACCTATTCTAGTTGATACAATGAAGAAATGTTAAACTGTAATGGAATGTGTTTCCCACTTGGTGGAATTGTCTACAATGAAGAAACACCATACTTGCAGATTTATACGAGTAGTAATTAGGAAATGGTTGTAAGTTTGCAGGACTGTTTATAATTGTATTATTAGCTGTATCTGAATTTATCAGAAACTTCACAGTTTTGACATATTCATTGTATGAGATTATGTATTTGTGTTTTTGTTTCATTGAACGGATTGAAGTGGGCACTGATAGCATCTTATGCATATGCAGTGGGTATCATATAATTGTTCTATGTTTTAAGTCTTTGCTATTGTTTTTAGGGACATGTATTCCGTGTTTGGTTGTTTCTCCATTAGTGTAGACAGTAGAAGAATTACTATGAATGTTTTGTTCACAGAAATGGAATTTTATAGAGACCAAATAATGATAACCTCCTGATGATGAAATTTCTATGAATTGATAGTAATAAGATTATGAGTTGAACATTTCATCACATGATTAGTTTCAATGATTTATCTTTTGCAGTTTTGATGAAGAAATACTTCATATTTGTGGATCTCTAATTCCCGATCATACAGGCAGCATTTATTGGTTGGACAGGAACTCAGAAGTTGTTTCCCATGCTGACAGGTTTTTCTCTTATAGTCTATTTGTCCGGTCGAAAACAATACTTCTGAAAGTATATACTTTTATAGCTGTCTTAAAACATACAGGAGTGTAAAGAAGAAAAGAATTGAGCCAGAACGAATAATGCTTGAGCAAGGTGCTGTGGATGGGGAACTGTCAACCTTGGACATTGTCCAAAAGAGAACAAATGCAAAGAAGCAAAAACACTCGGAGGAATCTTGAATGTAGCATTGGAATCTTATTTTGTAGTGTGTTTTATCCACAGGTAAATTTTCAGTTTCTAATAGTGGATTATGTATTAAGTGTCTAATGCCTAAAAATTTTGTTTATGGTGTCAAAGTGACTCAATCCAGTTTACATGGGTTAGCTCACAAGTGGTGAGCTAACCCTAACTCACTTTATGGTGAACCAGATAATTTTCAACTTTGCTCTATCCACTATTGGTTGTGAAGTTAGGTGGATTGACTCACTAAATTTAAAAGAATATAAAAAGAATGTTTTTCATTAATTGTCTTTTATATATGTGTGTGTATATAATAACTCTAAATATTTGAACAGCTAACCAATATATGTGTGTATATAATAACTCTAACCAATATTTATATGTGTGTACATCTGTTTTTCTTTTACCAACCAGCTGTACCCTATGGTTGCAAACATCTGTTTTTTCTTTTACCAAAATCCTTTAACTTTTTTTAGAAAAATGTCATTTATTGTGTTCTTTTCATGGAGAAAAAATTTAAAATGAGTTCAAACTCATAAAGTTTAAACATGTTTGAATTAATTTAACCCTTACGGACAAAAATCCAGTCATTGAAAGCAAACAAGTAGTTTGCATATCTTTATCAACTCAGGTTGAATAAGAGATTGGATATAGGTATTGGCGAGTCACTTTCACATAGTTGCTATAGCCACTTCTCTTTTTTTCAATTATATATCTATTCTCTTAATACTTAAATACGTGAAAATAATAAACAGATCGAGGGAAGATATAGTGCAGAGATGACATATTTCATTCCCCTACATTGGAACTGAAGTAAAGAGAGAAGTAAAGGGAAAATCAAATTATTGAATTCCTTGAATAAACTTGAAAATTTGTCTTAGGATAGGAGTCGACAGACTACCTCAACTCTAGATATTTTAGAAAAGGGGAGGATACAATAATTCCCTTTATATATTATATTGTTAGTGTTTCAGATTGACGTATGTTTTTATTTATGTTCTTTTGAGGCCTAAGAAAGATCATTTTGTCATTTTACTGGAAATGTAAACTATGTTTATCTGTATGTTTGGGTTAATGTTGTAACATTGAATATTTTTTTAGCCTTAGTAAAATAATTCAATGTTAAACATAATTTATGCGGCAAGAGGATGTTGCGTGCAGCCATTAGCATTTCTCTGCTTTATTCATTTTAGAACACCGCTTTGTTGTTCCGGTTGCATTGACCTATTGAAACACTGGTTTGTGGAGCCTCTTGTGCTCAATATTTTTTACGGTCGTGCTGGCTGCATCTGAATCATAACTTTGGAACAAGGTTTTAGAATTATGTATAAATATCTAAATTCGATTTGTAGTACAAGATTTCCTATGTTTATGTTTGTGCAACTTTATGTAATATTTACTTTTTTTCTTGGAGAGTCCATGATGTCTATAATAAGGTGATTGACATTGCATAGTAGCTAAATTTATGAATGAAAAGAGTTTGAGCTTATCATCTGATGTCAAATGTTTCATTCTTTTTTTCAAGGACTGGTAAAGCAAATTGGCATCTCTTAATTACATTGGGATGCTTCAGCATTTAGATTTCTGAAAGGATTCCCGAAGTTGCCTTGGACATAGGTGCACTTGTTTCATTTAGGTCATAATTTTTTAAGATTATGATGATAATTTACTGTATGATTAAGAAGTCAAAGGAAGTTTTGCAGTCTTTCCTATTGGTAATATAGCTTGAGTCCTTTAGGAAGTGGGATATACCCGTGTATATCAGTGAGTCCTGCAATTAGATAGGATAGCAAGAATGGCGTGTATTACGTGGTAAGAAAGGTTGCCTATTTTTCTTGATTTGATCACATTGATGTTACATGCTGGAATTATCCCAAACTTTTCTCAATTGGTTTGTAGATTACGATGTTCTCTTGTTACAATTTGACTAGCACAAATTCTTCTTAGTATTCTGGTTACTTCCCCGGGATATATGATTGCTAATTTGCCTTTTAAAACCAACAAATTATAAGTGTTCACTGGTAAAGGTTACCTCCCTTGATGTGGATATTTAAGCTTTGTATTTAGAAAGAAAGTATTTTAAAACGAAGGCTTTATGATAAAGTTTATGGTCCCGAATTCTCCATTAACGCTTTTTTTCTTTTCCTATTTTTATTTTTGCGAGTCCAAACAGTGTTCCCCTCCACCTACAACTAGCAGTTTGCTACTTTTTACTCTTTTTTCAACGTGCCGTGTGAAATGAAAATTTAAATATACTACGAGCAATTATTTGAGTGAGCTTTACCTTTTGAGGGGCTCTTGTACGAATAACTAGAGAAGAATTACGAAGCTACGTTTCTATTACAAGGCATGTAAAAAACATAGTTGATTACTGGATTGTTTTCTCTCATCACGTGAAAAGATACTCACTTTAGCATAATATATCATTGTATCAACGAATCTGCTAACAATATGAATACTGTACAACCGATTAACTAGGCAGTGATCAATAATACTATTCCTGTGTAGTTATATAATTTTTAAATGTATAGTACCATGATCAATTCGGTATCTTTGAATATTGTTATTTATTGAAATGAAAACCAGCCTGCAGCTATATAGATTTGGCCATAATAATCTATGGAGGTTGATTTAACGGTTAAAAACGTGTTTGCGCAATACCTATTAGTATTTGAATTAGATTTGTAACAATAATCATCTTTAAGTCATCAATGGTCTTAACTTTACCGTGCTTGTTGGGCAAGCCACGTTTTTCGTGTCCAGTAAGTATAGGAGGATAATATCGCATCTTCATTCAACATTCAGCGTGTCTGAAAACCCAAACATAAGGACACTCATTTGAGGTTTTCTCACTAGTAGTTAGACAGGTCAAATAATTTTTGAGTTAGTCTTAGAAAATTGGCATGGTGCGTTAGAGTTCTACGATGCTTCATCGTTTACTCCTTTTTTTTCTTTGTATTATTTCGTCTTAAGGTTACAAAACTATAATTCATGAAATGGCATTTTGGAGTCCAGTGACCTCAAGCTCAATTCAGTGAATTCAGTTTTATTTCTCTATTTTTAAAATAATGTCAAAGAAATGTGACTATACAAGATTACATTGCGCTTCGATAAACTTAATTAAAAATTTCTTGAAATTTTTTCATAAATTTATAAAAAATTATAAGACTAATAAATTCTAATAAATCTAAATCAATTTCGCAAAAATTCTTATAAACAAACTCAAATTACAAAGAAAAACGAAAAAATGTTATGATTATCAGTAGTAAGTTATTTTTTTAATTACTGATCTTTTTTTATTAAATGGTAAGTTTCTTTTTTACTTTTCCAAAAGTTAATTAAAAAACTTTGTACCCGGAAAATAATAATCTCGACTACTATGTAATTTAATATTAAGTAATAGAAGAATTAGAAATATGTAGAGTATAAGGAATTAAAATTTTCTAAAATCACTCAATCTCAATTTTCTCTCTTTCTAATTCTGAACATTTAGAGTATGGATATGTTGGGTCAAATTAACTCATGCCAAATAAATACGGATTAACTCGATGTGTTGTTTATTAATTTTTTTTATATGTATGTGCGTTCTTCTGCAGATTTAGTAAAACATATTTCTTTATGGGAGATAACTCTTTTGTTTTGTGATCTTCTTCTGTGAACGGAAAGGAAAATTCCCATCTGCCCTTTGTTAAACAAGCAGCATCTTAATTTGGTTCGCGAAGAGTATGAGATCAGAAAAAGCACCATTTCATATATATTATCTTGAATCCAAGTCACATGATGATATTTTCCACACACTTTAGACCAAAGATTAATAGCTATCGTGGAATCAAATTCCACTATCAAGACCTTATAACCTTCTGGACAAATTACCCGAAAACCAATATTTATCTTGGAATCATATTCCTCTTTTATAATGACTGCTTTATTAAGAGGAACTAAAATCTCCATGAAAAACTGATACAATTTTTTTTAGCGAAAAAATCTCGAGATATTTAAACTTAAAACATTTAATGTTTCTTATTTTCTTCATAACATAAGATTTTGTTTATAAGTTTTTGTAATGTTAATTTTCTCCTATTTTTATGTGACAAGGTTTCGTAATACTAGATTATGAGATTTGTTTTCTAAGTTACTTAATGTAGTATCGTGTTCTTACAATTTTAATGTATCTAAAGGTTACATAATCTTTATGCCTCATTATAAATTGGGTTTAGTGGCAAAATTATTACAATATTTTAATAAAAAGCTTTATCCAAATATCAAGATCATAAAGGAATCACAGCATTCTCATAAAATAACTTTATTAACAAACAAGTTCATATGAGTAGGTCCGTCATATCTCTCTTTATAGTTATGATACAACATGAAGAAACATTATCTAAAACAGACATTGATTCCTTACAATTTAGGAGACCACATTTAACTCACGTGTTTGTTCTTGAGGACTACTTCTATTTAAGAATGAGTGATTAAAACTTACATAGATGGTTAAGGTTAAAATATTACAAATTGTAATTCTATTTCAAGTGACTATATCATCTTTATTAACTTTTATTCTATACAAATTTATATGATTTATAATTTCTTTCTCCACTCTTAAAAAAAACACTAAAATAAATCAACCTGAACCATTCAATAAATAAGATTTTCGCACCTTTAACTATATATGATCCTTCCTAATTACTTATCAAGGTTAGTTTTTTTTCTTTTTTCATATAACATCATCAAAGGTTAGTTTCATTACAGTGAAAGTTAAATTATTTACTTAAAGAAAACGAATTTCATCCTGCAATCATATATCAATAAGTTAAAGTTGTTTCACACTCTAAAATTTTGATGAATACATAACAAAATATTAATACTTGCATATTTTCTGATAAATGACACATTTACTAAGTTGTAAAGAATATTAATATCATCCATTAAATAAGTCTTTGAAACATATTATTCACAAATCCTAATGATCTAAAGTTCTACTAGTTGTCTCTCAAGAATTTAAAGTGGTCTTTATAATTTAACAATTTGCCTCTCAAGAATTTAAGGTGGTCTTTATAATTTAACAATATCTAAAATAATGTTGTTATCATCGGATATATATGACATCATCAACCTTTAGAAAAAGTGACAAAATACAGAAAAGTTTAACTCAAAAAAGTTATTGAAGAAGTTGTTGTCAAATCAAAAGATAACGCAAATATATAGAATATTAATACATATTTACATTAAATGCATGGTTCATCATTAGATTGATACTTATGAATAAAGGGTTTCCATCTTCAAAAGCTACAAAATTTTCTTCCCTAAAACATCAAAATTATAAATTATTAAAAGGGCATAACTTACCTCAATAATAATTATTTCATTTTCTTTTTCGGAGCTCTTCTTCTTTATTCTCTATACATTGTCGAACTTTTTTTGCTACTTACTATTAGTTATTATTAAGCTTTTATAGTAAGCCTTTAGATACATTTTAAATTTATCTTTTTATGATTTTGGAAAACCTTTTAAAAATTTTATCCAAGAGAATACTCAAAACATAAAGTATAGACAAACTTAGAAAAGAATATTTGACAAACGAGGATTTTTTTTTGTTTTTGGAAGAAAATAAATTATAAATAAAAATATCTCAACTTGCTAGTTTTTCCCCTCAAATTAATAACTTATTAGTTTTTTTTTTATTTCTGAAGGAAAAGTAGTAACTTATTAATTATTAGTTAAAAAAACGTAATATCAAGGTTACAGAATATTACATTCTTTTTTCCTTTTCTTTAGTTTTAGCAACTAGTACTTTGGTGATATTGCTTTTTAGTCGTTTTATTTGAAAAAAAATATTCAAGTTAGTCAAATACTATATTATATATAAGTTTAAATGTGTTTTAGTTTATTAAATTCAGGTTATTTTTTCTTAGTTCTTCAAATTAAAAAGTTGTTTTTCTTAGTCTTCAAAATTTTAGAAAATGACATTTTTTTTGCCACTACCATATTACATTCATTGTTGACGAGACTAATGAACAAATATCACTAAAATAATGGTGTGAAAATATACATTTTAAATTTTTTTAAGTTAAATAATTTTTAGTACGTAAACTTGAATCAAGTATTAGTTTCTAAAATTTAAAAATATCTTTTAGTCCCTTAATATAAAATTGATATTTTAAGTTCCTAAAATTAAAACATAATTTTTCAGTTCTTTATATATAAAAATATCATTGTAGTCCCCAAAATGTCTTTTAATTTTGAAATAATTCATTTTGATTTTGAAAGTTAACATTGCTGAAAATATGTTGACATAACTAACACATGTTTAATTTGAGAAAGATAATTTTAACTGTGTTTGGAATATTCTTATTCTCTCTTTTCTTTTATTCTTCTTCTTTGCTTACAATAACGGCTTAAGTTATTATCCTCTATCTTTTTATCTTCTATCTTCCTTATTCTTTGTTATACATTCTGAAATAATATTTTTACTTAAATTATTAGTTTGAGATTAATGTATAGCCATTATGATTAGAATATGTCAATAAAATATTCCTTTTAGTTTACTAGATCTGAGAGTTTAAAAGCATGAACAAGTGAATCACAAAACATTATCCCATAATTTTATATAAAAGATTATTGGAAAAACATATTATTTTTAGTTAAACCTATTCATATAAAAAGGTTGATACACATGTTATGAATCAATTTATTGTTAAATTTTCTCTCTCTTATTTTTTATTTTTTACGTAAAAGAGTTGGATAACACAAAAGTTTCATAGTCAATCTTGAATTACAGATGTGAATTCACTTTTTATTTTTATTTTTAATTTGAAGAACTAAGAAAATTATTTTTAAATTTGAGTGACTAAAATTAAATTTGACTTGAATTTAAAGATTAAAAAATATTATGGTAAAAAAAACTTTTACATTATTATTTTAGTTACACATATAATTGTTAAGGTAGATATTATTGATCACATTAACTATGAGCCTAACACCAATAGTACTAAGGGACTAAAAGTAGCATACTAAAAATAATTTTAATTTTATGAATAAAAGAATAAATGACTCAAGTTTGAAAGACTTAAGAATCTCTTTCAGTAATATATATATATATCATCAAGAAAATGATATAATTAATTAAAGTATAAAAATTAAAAGAGAGTCAATTAACTTTTTTTAAATAAAAGACTAAGAGTACTTTCACCCGTCATTTTCTAAAAATAAGAGACAAAGAATACGTTTAACGCGTTATTTCAGTCAAAATTATTATTTTTAAATAAAAAATCAGAAGTATGTTTGACACGTCATTTTAATTAATTTTAGCCGAAAAACGTCTAGCTTAAAAAATTTTGTGTTATTCTGTTGGTAAAGTTTGGTCAATTTTTTAGTAGTTTGTAAACACAAAAAAAAAAACACTACCTTATATTGACGTTAAAATATTTACTTAGTTTATTTTTAACTTTTTCTATATATTTAGATTATTTTTATATTTTATACAATATATTTTTAAAAAAAAAATATTTGTTATAACGCAAAGTAAACTTATTATTATTATTATTATTATTTGGATGCTTTTATACTGTATAGTATTTTAGCTATTATATTATTTATCACATTAGTTTATTTTATTTCAGAATTATACTTCGATTCGATATATTAATATAAGTTTAATTTGTTTAATTTTATATATTTTATTACATTTTAATATTTTTTTATGTTGTTTTAAATATTTTATGTTTATTTGAACTGCATTTAATTTAATTTTATTTAAAATAGAAATATTGTAAGATTTAGTATAAGATTGATAATAAATACACTAAAATATACATATATATATATATATAATAAAAATAACTATAATTAAATATTTTATCTAAAATTAATATATTATAAGAGTTTAATATTAATTAAAAAATAAAAAATATCCTAAAATATATTTTAACTTTATTATTTAGTCAATAATTTTTTCAAACATTTATAATTTGATACGTTAGTTAGATAGTTTAAACTATTAGATAATTTTTCAGTTTTCAAAAACAAGGAAAAAAAATTATTTAACCCTCTGAAAATACCTTTTTATTATAGTTTTTAAAAAAATATTAAGCATTCTAGTTTCATACGCCTCTCCCACACTTTTTAAAATGATTGGTTTCTCAAAGTTCTTGATAAAAAAAGTAGAAGAAAAAATTTTGGATTCAACTTTTTTCCTTTTGCTTTTAATTTATTCTTTCGTACATAACCTGATGTCTAATTTTTGCTTAAAAAACTTCATATTTAATATTAGTTAATTTTGCAAGACCTAATTATCCATGTTTAGTATTTAGTTCTATTATTGTCCTACCAAATCATTGATTTCACCTAACATAGCATAGCAAATCATATAAACCATATTAAAAACATAATATATACAAGTTACCACTAATTTTAGAATAAGCCATTTTATTTAACTTTTTTTTGTATATGGTAAAAATAAAATAGAGTTACTTCAACTGACCAATCGACATTTCACTAAATATATGTAATTCATTGGTCTCACATAATAGTTAATGGAAAAACTAATTTTAAGAAATGAAAAATAAAAAAAATAAAAATACATCATAACTTATTAATTTTATAAAACTAAAACATATTTACACATTATGAACACCAATTAATATTTTGACAAAAAAAACTTATAATTTATGAACAAATGCGCTGACAATATTATTTTCAGAATGACCTTAGCATTGATGATCCATACTCTTATTATTATTATCTTTTAATTTCTTTCATTTTCAAACTTGTTTCAATTTTAATTAATGAAAACAGCTTTCTAAAATAGTCCAAGACAACAAGGCGTTCCACATATTGAACTTACTTAAAATAATAATTCATAATTAAGAGTATTGTCATAGAAGAAATAATCCATACAACAAATTTTAAATTAATTTTTTAAAATTTAAATTCTAATGCACATAAATTTTTAATTAAAATAAAATTTTAATTTCAAAAGTTATATAATATTTACATTGTCATTCATTCTATTTTTGTTTTAATTTTTTTTATATATTATATATAAAATTTATATTTGTTGTCTTTATTCATTTCTTTATTAATGACGATATTTTGATATCATTTAATATTAATATATATTATTATTTTATTCATATAAGAGTATAAATGTATAGTAATATAAGTATTAAATAAAAATATAAGTAAATAAGAGTATCAAACTAGCTGTTTTTTTTTTATTGTACAAAATGTCAAGAATAGAATCTAAAATGATGTAAAACATTAGATTTTTTTTTTCTTTAGAATGAAATAGGATACACTTTGTTCATTTTTTTCAATTTTTGAAAAGGTAAAATTAAAAATAAAAATAGAATAAAGCTTTGTCTTGAATATTTTCTGCCCCTCATTTTCAGCAAAAAGGGTGAGAAGTAGTCAAAGAAACAAACTTGTTAAGTCTTCGTCTTCCATCAATAGTCCACACCTCTCTGAACTTTGTAAAAAAAAAAAAAAAAAACTTAGCGTGTTCTTTGTTGACTCGTGAATATCTTCTCTTTTGTGTTCTCATCACAAATGAAACGCATACTCACTCTCTTCTTTCCCACCATCACTACATAGCGATTCTCTCTCTACAAAATTCTTAGTCTATTCTTCGTTTTCTTCTGTTCCATGTGCTTTGGGCAAACGGATTATTCCTTGTTGTTTCTCAGTTGACTTGCTCAATATCCCAGGTGGGTATTTCAGTGTTCCTGGGCAAAATTCACGTGATTTATGAATCTGGGTTCCTTCTGTTTATGTTTGTGTTGATTTGTGTCAAAAGGGTTTTTTAAAAATAGATTTTTTATGTAAGTTCAGTGGGTTTCGGTGTAGACTGAATTTTGTTGTTCTTAAAGGGAGGGAGAACTAACTAGTTGCCTTTTTTTTTTTTTTTTTTTTTTTTCTTTTTTTTTTTTTTTTTTTTCTCTCTGTTTTTTATTCATGGGTTGGTTGATTTGGTCGGTGTGCATTGCGGAGTGCTGAATTGAGTTCATGGTGTTTGTGTTATTGTGTTTCAGGATGTGTATGTGCTCTTCTGAGGGTTGCAGTGCTATGGAGTCTATAGATTTTATGCTACACCTTCACTAGTTACAAATTTTGGTGAATTATCTCAATACGTTGTTCTTGGCTTTTGGGCAAAGATGGTGGAGGGTAGCCAAATTTTCAGTGCTCATGTTATTGTTAGTTTCTTTCTGCTGGTTCTCTGTGGCATGGTTTGTGGGACTGATAGTGATATATTCTGCTTGAGAAGTGTAAAGGAAGCACTTAAGGACCCTTACAATTATTTGCAATCCTGGGATTTCAACAACAAAACAGAAGGGTATATATGCAAGTTCACTGGGGTTGAGTGTTGGCACCCTGATGAGAATAAGGTATTGAATCTGAAACTGTCCAATATGGGACTCAAGGGTGAGTTTCCTCGTGGTGTTAAAAATTGCTCAAGCATGACAGGGTTAGATTTTTCCTTTAACAGACTCTCTAGCACCATTCCAGCAGATATATCCACACTCCTTACATTTGTGACATCTATTGATCTGTCCTCAAATGATTTTTCTGGGGAAATACCTGCTTCCCTCTCAAACTGTACCTATCTCAATACTCTTAGACTTGACCAAAACCAACTCTCTGGTCAAATTCCTGCAAACTTGAGCCAGCTCCCGCGGCTTAAGACCTTTAGTGTTTCCAATAATTTTTTGACAGGGCAGGTTCCAATCTTTAAAGCAGGTGTGGCTGATGCAGCAAGTTATGCAAATAATTCTGGCCTGTGTGGTGGTCCCTTGGATGCTTGTCAGCCCAAGTCTTTGAAGAGTAACACTGCTGTTATAGCTGGAGCAGCTGTTGGTGGTGTGACTGTTGCAGCATTAGGTTTAGGCATTGGGATGTTCTTCTACGTGCGCCGTATTTCTTATAGGAAGAAGGAAGAGGACCCTGAAGGAAACAAGTGGGCAAGAAGTCTAAAGGGAACCAAAACAATAAAGGTACGCTACATTATATACATGGAGCTGATATTCCTTTTTATTTCTTAGTTGATCCGTGTTTTAGAAAATTGCTTAGTTATGGAAAGTTTCTTGGATAATATTTTGAGATTGGATTCATGTGATTTGAACTCTTAGGTAGTATGGGTAACTGTGCTGAATTTGTACAACAGGTTTCTATGTTTGAGAAGGCAATTTCAAAAATGAACTTGAATGATCTCATGAAGGCAACTAATAACTTCAGTAAGAGCAATATTATTGGGTCTGGAAGATCAGGAACTGTTTACAAAGCCGTCCTTCCTGATGGCACATCACTCATGGTTAAGAGATTGCAGGAATCTCAACACTCAGAGAAAGAATTTATGTCTGAGATGGCTATACTAGGGAGTGTCAAACATCGTAACCTGGTTCCTCTTTTAGGTTTTTGTCTGGCTAAAAGGGAGAGGCTTTTGGTCTATAAAAACATGCCAAATGGTACCCTCCATGATCAACTGCATCCTGATGCAGGTGTGTGCACCATGGATTGGGCTCTAAGGCTCAAAATTGCAATTGGGGCAGCCAAAGGGTTAGCATGGCTCCATCATAGCTGCAATCCCCGGATTATCCATCGAAACATAAGCTCTAAGTGCATCTTGTTGGACGCTGATTTTGAGCCCAAAATTTCGGATTTTGGTCTTGCTAGATTGATGAACCCAATTGATACACATTTGAGTACTTTTGTGAATGGGGAGTTTGGTGATTTGGGTTATGTTGCTCCTGAATATACCAAAACTTTGGTGGCTACTCCTAAAGGGGATATCTATAGCTTCGGGACCGTGCTTCTGGAGTTGGTGACAGGTGAAAGACCTACTCATGTGGCTAAAGCTCCAGAAACTTTCAAAGGAAATTTGGTTGAATGGATTTCACAGAAATCTAGCAATGCAAAACTCCTTGATGTGATTGATGAATCATTAGTTGGGAAGGGAGTGGACCAGGAGCTTGTCCAATTTCTGAAGGTTGCATGCAATTGTGTTTCAGAAATGCCAAAGGAGAGGCCTACCATGTTTGAAGTATACCAGCTTCTAAGAGCCATTGGCATGAATTATAATTTCACAACTGAGGATGAGATAATGCTGCCTGTAGACTCTGGTGATGCTGATAGCTTAGAAGAACTTATTGTAGCTCGAGAGGGACATGATTGAAAAGGTATGTATGTGAGATCTAATTAGGGTATGCAATCAATTTTAATATGTAAGTATCTCTTCCCTTGTGGCCCTAAAATAAATGTTAGTGTTTTATATACATATATAGGTTTTATGGTCTAGATCCATTTGTGTGCTATCAATATCCAAACATCAATTTGATATCATCAATCATGAATGCTCATTATATATAGTTGGCATTGTTCTAATCCTTATTTTGCTCTTATTTCCTTGTTCTCCCCCTTGCATGTTGGAAGATTAGCTTTCTCAATCCCCCTTGAGTATTTTATGAGTTCAATGTATTGAGTAGTGAGTTATTGTTTTATTAGCTATGCCCTCATGTGGTTTAAACATGAAAACCATAAGAGGGTGATCATGCTGAATTTCATTTTAGATTGCATTATGTATGCTTGTTGACAAAGTATGCATTTAATACCCTTTCTTTTGGTTCCACAATCCCATGTGCATGGGTGGATTTTCGTGTAGGAGTGGGCCAATAGGTACATTCTTGGTCACATTATGTTTTTGCCCGTTGAAGCATGGATTGGATACATAGAAACTGCAATGCTTGGAAATGTAAAGAATTAAATGTGTGTGGATTCAGTTAGTATTGCGAGGTAAAATCAGAAGAAAAAAAAGAGTGTGCAAAACTTGTGCTGTTTGTTTGAGACTAAAAATTCTAACCAACTTGATTAAGCATACGGGAGTGTTTGGAAGAACTTAGGTTTGAGTTTAGTGAAAATGCTTTATAACTTTCATAAGTTTTTTTTAACTTGTTTCATTAAGCTTATTGGTATAAGTTATCAAAATAAGCTATTTTGGCTTATTTTGCTGAATTTCATGGCTAAATTTATGGCTTAAAGTCTCATGATGAAAGCTTATTGATAAGCAATTAATTAAGCTGTTTAAAAAGCTTATTTTGACTAGTTTCACAAAATAATGTTTTGAAATAGATTAAAAAGAGTTTGTTACTAGTCCAAATAAATTCTTGTAGTTTCTTCCTTATCCTATCAAAAAGCATTAGTTGAATTTTGATAAAACACACACACACATATAAAAAGCCTTTAAAACAACTAAATTTTGAATTGGCAATCATGGAAATAAAAGAAAGAAACAATCTTTATCTAGAATTTGCAGATATTGCAGTCAGAAGAAAGAAAAAAAAAAAAAAAAACTGACAGGTTCATTTCTGTCTGGGACCTAACCAAAGTTCTCTTGCGTCTTCCAAGCAATTTCCCCGTAAGTTTAAATCTTGGTTAGTTTTTGCTACATTCTATAAGGCAAACCTCAATCATATCTTGCACATTCCCCACCATTGCTTAAAGCTATCGCAAAAGTCTTCAAAACAACAGTGAATTTATAGTGGATAAGCATACACTTTGTTTGAAAAGTTTCCTTGCTACAAAGTTAATCAAAGTTGCAAACAATACGTGTCAGTGCAAAGTTTATCTCATATACAGAAGAAATTTCTAATTTTAAGAGATTCTTCAAACCATTTTTGTGTGTAGGGATTCAAAATTAATTGGACCAATCTGAGCCTAACGGGCATGGTTGGATTCATAAAAGTTTGAAAATTGAAAGAGAAACAGGAATTACGAATTCACTTTTGAAACTGAGGCATGCTCCTAACGTAACACTGCTTTTGAAAAGAAGGCTAACTAACCACTATGCTTTTCTTTGAAATAAGAATAATAAATTATTGTAACATTTTAAAAGGCCATTCATAGCCTGTAATTAAAAAAATTCAAAATGAATATTGGCTTAATTTCACACAATTTTCCTAAACCAAACAAAGCACAAGTCCAAATGCTTCAATTGGTACCTTCTATTTACAACTTTTAATATAAAGATGTTTGTTAAGGTTGAATTTTTATACACCTATTTCATACTAAATTAAGGCCAAAAGAAGCAATTTGGCGCATGACAATGATCTGGAAATTGGGTGCAATGCAACTACTATTTGACTTTCATTAAAAACCTTTTAGTTTAACATATGTTTATGGAATGTGACCAATACCCTTAATTATCTGCATTAAAGTTGCTCAGGTTTTTTATTAAAAGCTTGATTGGGTGCTTAATATCTAATTCTACTTTTGGTGGGGCCCTCTCAACCAATAATAAACATGATGCTTACTGAACAAGGTGTGAATATTCACTGAAAAAGCGGTGGGATTAAAAAATGTCAATGAGCCTTCAATAAGTGGACTGCACTCTATGAATAGCTGGGTGTAAAATTAATTAATAAACACAATTTTAAAACATCAGTTACACCTGTCTAGTTTGAAACACTTGCTCCTGGTTTCTTACATTAATAAGGTAGATAATTAGTTTGTTTTCAAAACCAAAAAACATGGTGTCTGCTTATTTTTTTGTGACTAACTATTACCGAAATGGTTTTCGAAATACTTTCCAAAATGAGCAATTTCGGAAGTTTTAAAATTTCAATTGTAATAATTTCAAAAGCCACAATCCAAAACAAGAAAGAATGTTCATTTCGGAATAGGTTATTGCACTGTTTCCAATTATAAGCTCTGAAATAGTTCTCATTCATATCTTTTTGTTTTTGAATCATGTTCTAGAATAAAATCAAACTATTCTAGAATATAAGTTATACCGGAATATATATTTCTAAATGAGTCTAAATGTTTTAAAATATATAATATAGAAAATAAAATGCTAAAAATTCATTTTTTGAATGGATTAATCCGTTAGTTATTCGTACTTTTGTTTTCGATGAATTTTTGTAACGAAGATTCAAACAAAACAATTAAAAATAAAGAAAGATGTTTATAGGGTTAAACCAATAATCTACAAAATGTTTTAATATAAAAATTGAATATAATTTAAAATATTAAAATATTAAATCCATAACAAAAATCGAATCTACTGAAAAAAAGTATAATTATTTTTAAAAATAATATTTTATCTTTGAAATACAAAGCATCCTACACTTAAATCGTGATATTTAGAAGAAGAAAAAAACTGAACAATGACATCACAAAATAATTTAAACTAAACAGAAACGGAATTAAAATAGGATTTCAAAGTTCTTTCTAGTAAAAGCTTTTAAAGAAAAGAGAATTGACAAAAAAAAACTAAAGTTATTTAAATACTATAGAGTATGAACAATAAAGGTAATATTTGAAATTAAATGAAAGAACAAGAATGTTTCACGAATTGTAGATCCACAATTTTCATTTTGATAAAACATTATTATTTTAAATTATTCATAAATATATTATATTATATCTAGCTCATTCATAATATTTTAATTTAACTCAAATCAATTGATCCTTAAAACATTGATTTCCATATGCTGATCTATAATATTAATTAAACTCATTCTAAAATATTTTCTTTTGGATTATGAAAAATTGATGCAATAACAATTCTAGAATGATGTTTTCAAAAATTTGCTGAACAATTTTCAATAAAATTATTTATTTTGGTCATTCAATTGTGATGGAGTAGTTCAGAGTAAGATATAAAAGCACGGGAAGCAAAAGCCAAAATTATGTAGAGTGACCCCGCAATGATAGCCATTCAATTCGCCAGTAAAATTTTATTAAAATTCACCTAAACGTCATTTCAAAATAAACATTCTCAAATGAAAAGATAGACAAATAAAATTTTATAATAACACAAACAATACAAATTACATCATTTACCAACCAATCACAAACATAATATAACTCTTAAGTAATTATTATAAAGTGAATAAATGTGTGTATATGTATGTATATAATATTAACATTTTCACATTGACTGATTGGAGAAATACAGTTAGAGTTGGACACCTCTTTATACAGTTCGCTCGGATAGAATCATTAACCATTCTCACTCAAGCTTACTCTTCCAGAGTAACTCTAGCACCGTATCCGAATGCTCTAACCATTCCCCCTCCCACTACACTCTTTCAAATCCTAAATTCATGTCCAAAACATATCTATTGTTCATCTTACCAAGAACTATGCGCTCAATGAACCATCCAAATCATTAGAGTTAACTTATTAAAGGTCACCTATCATAGTGGAAAATAAGCTTTCCTCCTCCTGCTCAAGTATTTCAAAATATTCAACTACTTTTCTATCTCCCTTGTGTTGCATTCAGCTAAGCAAACCAAAGTAAGAAATTATAATATTTCAAAAATCACTTGTCCAGCAAAGCTAGACCAAATTGTGCTTCTAGCAAATTAAATATCAATAAAAATGTTTCAACTTTCAACTGCTACATTAATTGGGCATTAGCCCATATATTGCAACTTCTTAAGAAGCAATGCAAAATGAACAAAACAGCATTGCAAACCAATCAAGTCTACTTTATTTGTTGATACAGTAGTTACTGCACCACGTAATTAAATGTCTGAAAATTTAAATCTCCGAAACTTCGAATGAACAGTGCGTAACTGTATGTATGAAAGTTTAATCATTACGCGGTGGATTCTTTAAGATAAGCAATAAGATCTGCACGATCCTGAGGTTTCTTAAGACCAGGAAATACCATCTTCGTCCCTGGAATATACTGCACAAGAGGATAAATGAAAGCACAAATCAGTAGCATGGTGGTGGAAACAAGTTCTTATTTTCGCCCAGCATTGCAATATTATTACCATAAAATCTAACAGCACAACACCCTGACTACATAAGAAAACAATCTCAAAAAGAAAATTATATATAAAGAAAATTATATATAAAGTGACATGAAATGATTCACAAACAGGTTACACAAGCAAATTTCACATTTGGGTAATCAATGATTATTTAATTAATCAATCATCTGTGTACATTAGAAAAAATTATTTTCAACGTCACCTTGCAACATTACCATAAAACTCAACAGCACAATGCCCGAATTATAATAGAGAAAACGTATATATCAAAATTAAGGTTATACAAGTAGCATGAAGTGATAACTATGCAGATTGGTAAAGTGCATTTGAAATTAAAATATTAATTTACGCTGTACCTTTTTGGGGTTGAGCAGGTAATCGTACAAGGTCTTTTCCTCCCAAATCACAGCCATGTTTTTGTTAGCAGTAGAATAGGAATATCCAGGGGTCGTGCCAGATTGCCTTCCAAACAAACCATTCAGATTGGGTCCTAAAGTTATCAACAAGAGTAAATAAGTTAATCTTCAGAATATTGCATAATGACATTATTCATGGAGGGGAGACAAGTAACAGAAGATTAAAGAATTAACTGCAGAGTGCGATCAGATAAGTGGAAGCATAATTGGACTTATAAACCAATCACACGGGGCCAAAGATGTAATAAAAATTATTGACCAAGTATCAAGGAAAAGCAAGAAAGAAATTCAACACAAGATTTATTCTAACATCACAAAACGTTATTTGAATAAATATCAAAAAAATAAAGTATCATAAATAAATGGCATCAGCAACAATCATATTATCCCACTAGGTTAAGCCAGCTACACGGGGCATACACGCGTCATTAGGTTTACAAACCAAATTCTTAGAGACACCATGAGATCCCTTTTAAATTTTTAATTATCTCATCCAATGTGCTTCTAGGTCTCCCCCTAACTTTTCTCAAAAACAAAGGTGTGTAAACTATATATCCTTAGCAGCATCATAACAAAATAAAATTAAAAAACAATAATTCGGATAACTAGATGAAGGAAATCTTCTACATAGAACCTTCAAAGTCTATGATTTCTTATCGGTGGAAAGAATAAAAATGTTTGACCGACAACGAACAGAAATTAAACTATTATTGCATTCTCAATAATTTCTAACATAACCAATTCATTCGCCTCTTACTTCTCTCCGGTTAAATCTCTAATAAACAAACCATACAATAAGAAAAATACTTGACACAGGTTGACAGATCAGGCTTCAAAAAAACAAATTCAAGTTTCCAAAAACCAATCAGACATCAAAATAAGCTTCAGATTTGATAACGAATTTCTAATACATAAGAATATGTTCGGATTGAAGTTAACAGAGTAATTTGCGAATTCGAACCACAAAACGAAGTTGCTTTGAGGCTAAAAGTAGTTTTCAACTCTTCCAACAGAAAGCCAAACAATCAATAGAATGTTCGAGTCAACATCAATACAGAGGAAATCTGAAACCTAGACAAAAGGTGATGAAAAAGTAACAGCGTAGCGACAGATCTGAGCGTTAATTAGGGCAAAAAGTGAAGAATAGAATACGATACCTTGTTTGTGACCGGCGCCTTTATCGACGGTGTGGCACTGAGCACACTTAGTCTTGAAGATCTTCTCGCCGCTCTTGGAGTTTCCGGGAGGAGCTTCATCGAACGACGCCATGGATCTGTGCTGCCGAAGCTTCCAGAAACAAAATGCCAAATGAAATGCAAATGAAAGCAAATGAAGTTGAAATGAGATTATAGCACACGCCAACCACAAGGCCGTCACCTAAAATCCTTTTAAAACCCTCACTTTCCACCGAACCCCTTTCTCGAATGTAGTAGTAGTAGCTTTGACTAAATTAACTAAATCTTAATAACTAAATTACTCACTAACTTTTTTAAATTATTTGGAAAACTTTTAATTAAATATCTAAATTTAAAAAAAGCAGGTCTGGTGTTTATTTATATACTTGAAATCATTTAAATTTGACATCACTTGTGAAAATAATAATAATTCTAACAATCTTACGGACTTGGATTCTTGAATATTTAGTTAAGAAGGAGTTAATCTCACCTAACAAAAAACTCAGAACGGTAACAACACTGAAATATAGGTATTTGCCTCTACATTTTTAAAAATATGAAAAGAGATAATTACGGTTAAATAAAAAATAATATTTTTTATGTATAGTTATAGACAAAACAAAAATCTGCATAATTTTCAAATACAAATAAGTTATGGAAATAAATCTAAAAAAGTAAAATAAAATTTCTTTATTGCATTTCAAAATTAAAATTAAATTCAAAACATATTCTTTTTACTGAAATATTCAGTCAAGCCTTTTTCTTAAATTTGTATATGCTATGTTAAAGAGCATTGTATTACTGTTATTTACAAAAAAAATGATATAAAATGTTAATGATTAGTAGTCTATAATTATAAGTATATCGAATATACATGATAATACTCTCAAGGATAAATACAGTATTATTATTATTATTATTATTATTATTATTATTATTATTATTATTATTATTACAAATATAAACGCCAGAGCTCGTTTTTTGACAAAATCAGGTTGGGCTGGACCCATTTTAAATTGGATAAAAATATGAGAGCATTTTACATTCTGCACCCCCATAAAACGCAACTGCACCTCTTCAACATAACCACAAAAAATAAAAATAATCCTTAAAAAATTTCCTCTTCAAAAGTGGTGGAATGATAATCTCTCCCACAACGGAGGAAGGAAATTTTAAAGGTGTGCAAGGGATGCAGATCCGTGGAAAGAAGAACAGGTGGGGAGAAAAAGAAAAAGGAGAAGTAGGTTAAATATAAATATAAACAGGGATATTTCTATCTTTTCATAAGAAATATTGGGTGCAGTTGAGTTTTATAGGGGTAGAGAATGCAAAACCCAAAATCAGAAGCAATCTAATCATGATGGATTGTAATTTGGGCCGGATTAGTCCACTGGATAAATATCAAGTCACAATATATATATATATATATATATAAGAGGTTCTAATTTTTATAATGGCTGTGTTTGTTGGAGACGGTGATCGGTTGTCAGAGGCAGAGCAATAGTGTGATCGTCTTTGTAGATGGATTTTCGTTCTATTTTATTTTTTATTTTTTTTTTAAGTTGTGAAATTTTATTTTGTTTTTATTTAGGTTTGATTTAGGATTTGATTTGGGTTGGATTTTGATAAAAAAAAGTTCGTGACAGTTTGATTTCAAGTTACAGATGCGTGATTTTTTTTTTACATTCCATATAAAGAATTCCATAAATATTTCAAAATTAATTTTTTGAAATAATTATTCCGAAATATATTTTTAAAATAAAAACTCTAAAATATATTTTCAAAGAAAAGAAAATTCGAAGATATATTTCAAAATCTATTTTTCAAAATATATTTCGAAATTTATTTTCTAGAAACATATTTTTGAAAATATTTTTCAAAATACCTGTCTCCAAAATTGATAAGGATATAATTGTTATTTTTTAAAGCTGATGAGATACAAGAAGCAATTATCTTGACATATATGCTCTTTGGTAGCGATCCCCACAAGTTAAATAAATATAGTGCAAAATGAAAAAAAAAATTCAACAACATGAAATTTATAATAATCTACAAAATATTCAATAAAACACTGTTTCCGCTAACAATTTATTAAAATAAAAAAAATCATAAATTAACCTAGTTTAACTTATTATTTGATTCATCAAGCTGACACCAATCATATAAATAATTCAATTCATTTTTATAGGTTAACTAACTCATTAAGTTCAATCTATTATGACATTTTTTTTTAATAGGTGAATAAATTTTAAATGAAAACAATAATAAAAATGCCTAAAATACTATATTTTTTTAATTTTAATTTATAACTTGGACTTAATAAACTTAGCTTGTGTTTGGTTTGTCATTTTCAGAGCATCAAAACAAACTTTCGCACATTTCAAAGTTCTAATGAAACTCTCGTACATTTAACCTTCTTTCTCAAACACATACTTAGAGAATCTCTAATTCTATGGTTCTTACCACTTCATATACATTTAATTAAGAACATAAATAAAAATTATCCCACCTCATATACATTAGTTTCATTAGTTTCTGATAAACTCCACAAAAACTCAACAAATAATTAGTCAATTCCTTAAAAACTCCAACAAAGATTTATGGAAGCACGCTCTTAAGAACTTTAGATTCTCCAAAAATTGAATTCTTAAATTTTTAAAAATCCATGGCATTAGATTTTTCTTTTGTTATATAAAAAAAACTCAAACTTGCTTCACAATTTATATTCGTACTTCTTTAACTAAAAATGCCACTTTTGTTTTTTTTTTTTTTCTTAAAAATTTT
>Ga0209700_100939_pt1 | contig 58621 bp, 34 predicted proteins | sample SiratroredBW_FD_187528 | JGI IMG/M metagenome (GOLD analysis project Ga0209700, IMG submission 187528) | Root nodule microbial communities of legume samples collected from California, USA - Siratro red BW (SPAdes) (version 2) | ecosystem: Host-associated > Plants > Roots > Nodule | place: USA...
TATATATATATATATATATTTAATAGAATGTATTTTAATATTTATAAATATAGTTGAATTTGGTAAATCCTTTAAAAGTAATTATATTTAATTCTCACATTTTGAAAGCTTTTAAAAACAATTTCTATATTCATTTATTAATGAAGTGACATATATCTTAATATGGAGGTAGATGTGTGTTCATACATGTCATTTCTGAACAACAGTTAATGTGACATTATTAAATGTATGCCACTTTATAAAAAAAACTTTATATAGTGGTATTACATTTACTAATGAGGTGACGTATAGCTAAATATTGATGCTGATGTGTGAAAAATGTCACTTCTTAGCTTCAATGAGAAAAATATGTCATTTCCTTATAATTTTTAAACGTGACAAAATTAAATGTATCCCATTTTTGTTTAAAAGGATTAATTTTGTAATGGTTTAAACTATAAAAGGAATACTTGCTTAAAATTTTAAAAATATTTATAAAGATTAAAACTATAAATAAATACATTTTAAGAATAAAATCAAACTGAACAATATTTTTAGAAATTGAAAGAATATTTGAATATTTTTAGTGGCCTTGAATAAAGATGAAAATATGTTAAATTGAAAAAAAAAGGTTATACCAGTTTAATTCATTCTGTTTAAATGCTCAAATTTAAAGCTTGATTATAGTTAGATAGAACTTGATCTATTAGCTTGTTCATAATTTTCTTTATCAAATTTCTCTTTGAATAACCTTTTATTGATTTGATATTTAATATACCCTCGTGATGAAAATATTTAAATAAAATTGTAATAATAAAATAATTTTATATCATAAAAATGAATTAAAATTGAAAATAAAATATTTCATTATGAAATCTGAAAGTCATTATTTAGTAAATGTTAGAGATGTTGGGAATGAACTATATTAATTTGATGATTCCTCGACTAATAAAAATATAATAGTCTATTTTTGTTTCTTTTATTGATATTGTTAATATATTTGTTTTCTTTTTTATTTTTTTAAACTACACATTTAATTTAGTGAATTAGTTTATATCCACTTGAAGAATTTAACCACTAACATAATCCATAAAAAGTTAATTATGAGACCTATCAATAAAATACTTTCAAGGTGGAACAAAAGATTAATATTTTTGTTATTGGGTTTTGGTTAACAATTAATCTACTAAAAATGCACGCACCTTACTCCTACTAGTTAGGAAATGGTTGTTAGAAGGGAATATGATGGTGGAAGGTGGGGGGGGGTCCTATGATGGAGAGAAGTTTGGAGGAAAAAGGAGTATAGGGTGGACATGAAATGGCACAAGAAATTATGGTTGTAGGAATGTTGAGGTAGCCTTGAGTAAAGTGGTTGTGGTATAATTGAGGTGTGGGTGGGGTGCATCAAAAAGGAAAGGACAAGTTCTGAGAAAAGAAGACATGTATATAAGAGTCAGATCAATCCACCACTACATTAAAAATATTAATGAACTAAGTTCAGGGTTCAGACCCTGACTTATGTGTTTCACGAGTTTGGTTAGACAATTGGGAGAGGTCTCTAACTCTTTTGGAAGGACCCCATCTTGACTCAGCTTGATGGAACATCTTATGCTTTGTCTTATCTTTTTCTTTTTTATACTTTCTAGAGTATTTGTGCTGTCTCCTTATTCTTTTTCTTCTCTCACTCTCTCTCTTTGGTTTTCCCTATGAAAAGATTGGTGGGATATTTGTGGCTGATCTCAACTCCAGTTTCCCCCTATCTCCTGCATCTTCTTCTATCCTTCATTTTTATGCTTTCTCTAGCTTTTCCTTTTTCACATCTCTTCTTTCCCATTCAAAGCATCTATGTAGAACTTCCACCATAATGTTCTATAGTAGTAACCCATTCACAGATTTTATGTTCATGAAAATATTTACATCTTCAATAAAATATGTTTTTATGTATTTCTTTATAAGATTTGTAATAAATAAAATGAAATAAAATTATAAATAATCTTTAATAAATTAAAACTTACTAACCTACAAGTTAATTTACAAAACTTATTCTATATGTTTTATTTAATTTTTATTTTAAACTCGTATCTAAGCTAATTTTATTCTATAGAACATTTTTTTAAAAAATTATTAAAAAACTTTCCTAAACACACTCAATATTATCTAAACAGTTATTTTATATTAAAACAATTGAAATCTTTAAAAGAAATTATCAAGCATATTCTTATTATCTGACCATAACTTGAATATAATTATGTTCAAAGTAAACTTATATATATATATGCGCGCGCGTGTAAATAATCAAAAGAGGAAAAATAAAACATTAACCTTGTGCAGTGATAAAATTTTTGGATTATAAATTGAATTAAAAATAAGTTAACCTAATGTAATTCACTTTATAATCCGACTCGATTTACTATGTAGTGTTGGGGGATTAATTAATCTACCACATAGTATTGGTAGATTGAAGGAATTGACTCATATAATTATATCTTACTCTTGAATTTTTTTTTCATATATTTATTAAAGTAAAATAAAAATGGATTGACTTGGGTGACCTCTTTATACAGAGAAAATTAAGAAAAACTGACTTAACCAAATAAAGGTGTACCTCATGAATGCCGTGAGAAACAGAAGTGCAACCGATCTGGTGTGTATTAATTGTATTTTTAATTCAATTCACAGAACTAGTTATGTTATTTGTACCAAGCCTTACCACATTACCCGTATCCTTTAATTCTTGTTTTCAATTTATCTAACTCACTATTAATTCCTTCCTTTAATGATTTCTTTTCCTGTTTCCTTGTTAAACATTCACAGAACTCGTTATTTTAGTAACATAATATATACATACATTGTAATTTTATATAGCTAAATAGCTAATTAACTAAAATTTTGTTTGAAATCACGGATGGATTTAAGGAAGAGGAAAATATGGATTTGAAGAGAAAGAAAGTGGAAAGTGAGATTCTTTAAATTAAGGAAAAGAAGGTACGAAGTGAAGAAAAAATTTATGAAAGTTTGTGAGTAACGTGGTGTGTGTTATTGATAATATTTTAATTTATGAAATTATAATATTACAATTTTACCTTTGTAGTTAAAGTTATTAAAAAAAAATATAATTACTTTTTGTACATTTTTTTTATTAGCAAAAATTATTTTTTTTACATGAAACTCTAGATGTGATTAAAACATTATTTCCTTTATAGACGGTGAACCCAGTTGAACAAAAAATACAAATTATTTAACATTGTAGACACCTGAAAAATTGTTGAAAATAATTTTTGATAAAATTAAATAAATTTGAAATAGAAATAATTGGAAAAAATTTAAGCGAAAATATAAATTTCATAAAAGTCAATAACATAAACCATAATTGGTTTACAAAAATAAGTGTCTAATTAATATTAAACATATAACCGTTCAATAAAATTTGATGGAAAAAAGATAGTTAAATTACAATAATTAGGTAGAAAAAGAAGAATCATGACAATTATTATTCGAAAGAATCCTAAAAGTCATCTTGGTTGTCTTGTTTGTTATCTTGGTTCACCCTGCTATGTTGCTAGACACTGTTGACTTGAACAATATTCAACTTGTTCAAGGTTTTTTGATCAAAATAGTGTGACCAACCTAGTTCCACAGATGCATTGATGGATAAGTCCACATCGTAGTGAGCCATGATCCGTTTAATCAGAATGTCGTATGGAAGAGGCATGTTGTTATCTCTACATTTGATCATATGTTACATAATGTAATGAGCTCAACTAATCAATATATTATTTTTCATGACCCATATCATAAAAATGTCTTCAAGCAATAATTGAACAAAATTGTTGGCTCCCAGACTCAATATGTGCACAAATATAGTCTGTCCTTAATATTCAAATTACTTACATTCTTGACATTTTGATCTTGCATTTTTTGTTTGATCATGAAACTCAATGTCATATCACGATCATAGTTGAACTCCTTAGGGATGTTTGAAGATGAAAATTTTTGACCTTGATACGTCAAATTAGTCAAAGTCAACCAATCTGAATGTGTGATTTTAATATTCTTCTTATTAACCTCAATATAGAGGTTACCAAGTTTTGTGATCTTTAGATTGGAATAAAACACTTTAATTAGATCCTCTTAAAGTAGGGAGCTTTTAACGTGAGAAATTGTTCCAAACCTTGAAAGTGTAAATGATGGTGAAAGTAAAGCCTAGATTGTGCAAATAATAGGAAATTCATGATCTTAGGTGTTAGAACTATCCTAGTGTAAAATCCCTTCCCATACTCAAACAAATGATCAGGTTTTTTGAAAAAGCGTGTTTGGTTTAAGATGTCATCAATACTTGAGAGCTTTTTAGCAGGAACTCCATCATCAGTTGTAGAGACTTTTCCTTTACTTTGCATGACACTTCTCTATCTTTTAGTTGATGAAGACGAAGTCATTGCTACAAAACTTAAGATATATGAAAACATTAGTCAATGTGCATTTCATAATATTACTTAGAAACATTTGAAACAAAGGTAGTAAGAATATAAATACAATATTTGACAATATAAAATAAAACAAATTCACGTTCAACTATACGTGACATGGTGGTGTCATAATATTACCTAGCCAAAGAGTGAGAGAAAACATAACTTATAAAACGAATGGTACAAATGAAGATTTCAACCACTACCAATCATAATATTGAGTAACTTCTTCAGATGATATTATAAGGGCATGCCTAGAAGATACTATGCATGGGACGGGTTAATGCACATGAAGTTGTAGCATTGTTTCCTAATTTGGTCATCTCGTATGTTCATGTCAACTAACAAGTTCCAAATGTTAGTTTTCGAGTATTGAAATGTCCCAAATATGGAAATCATTTTTTCAACACATCTAATGTTCGTTCAATTGCATTTCTAAGTGAGGAATGACAATGATTAAATAACTTAGGAATTTTGTGGACCTTTTCATGAGTACTCTTTTAGATGGTATCGAACAACTTGGTACGATATTATTTATGGCTTTAACGTAAAGCTGACAACCCTAAGGTAGTATTTTCAATTAATGATTGAATTTACAATGATTAGTAGTGAGACTTTAGTTTGTCACACTGTTACCTAAAATTATGTGTAAAATTGGTTATTGTTTAAGATATGAGGTTAGACCTTGCTCTCAGATGGTTGATTTAATAATTCTCCCTACAACATTAAACTTGCATTCAACACATTATGAAAGTGACGAGAGACGGTTTCCCTAAACTAATGAAAAAAGAATGAAACAATTCGATTCTTGACATTATATCCAATGACGTGGATAAATTTAGCAACTTGTTCCTCCATTTTTGACTGAAATGCATCCTTTATGAACCCAATTCCCTTTAATTGCTGACACAAATTAATGAGTTCTTCTAGTCTCGTGTGAATAATGTCCTGACATTGTTCATTATGCACCAAGTATGACATCAACTCTTGCCGATGAAGCTCTTTTTCTGGTACGAACTCTCTAATGGTGTTTGTTGTAGAACTTGATAGATGCAAGATATTCAATCCATAAGCAACGATGTAAAGGATTGTTAGTGCTGCTACTTGATAACATTTATTTTTTATCATATTTTGGAACCAATTTTTACCATAAAATCAACTATTTCTAAACTTGAACCTTATTTATTTCTTTATTTTATTAGGTTTTTGTTAATAATTGATTCTTGAGTCTAAGAATGGAAAGTTGCACTAATTTCCCTTATTTTGCTTAAAAAGGTGAACAAAAAGCACTAGATTAAGAGGAAAAGGACTGAAGCCTGTGAAGGAAGACACATAAGAGAGAAGTTGATAAAGTGAACTCGTACTCGGTGCCACTAGAGTTGAGCCAGGCACGAGTTGGATCTTAGGCTCCTGTAAGGAGAGCTGAGCCCAACGTCATTGTAGTTGGGTCGGGCATGAACGTCGTTCAAAATCTATTTAATGAGTGTCTGTGTAGGTTTAAACACACAAAGCTAGAAGAGAAAAAGAGTCATTGTTAGACGACAACTTTAGGGTTTCTTGGGGTAGTCATCTTCTTCTTCCATTGTTCATCTTGTATGTTTAGGATTCTCATGACTATGAAAAAATAAACTCATTGTTGTTGGGGTTAGATGTAACCTACCATACTCTCACTTAATCAATATTGGTTTTATATTTATGTCTTTTTCTTTCAATGTCAATATTTTAATTATGTGCGTAATGTTTGTTGTGTTGATTCATGATATGATATTTGATTCTAAGGGCATTGTGAAATATCTTTTCTAATTAGGATCTGAATTGAAATAATGAAAGCTTTTGTCTAAGAATTAAGAATGACTCATTTGTTGTCTTAAATCCTTGTGACAAAAGCAAGTCTTTTTTATATAATTGATCACTGGATTGATGGTTAGTAGGGAAACTTAGGCTTATCCACTTAAAGAATTAGGGTTTGGGTGTTATTGTGGGTTTACATTGACATTAGTTAGGAAAGAAGATAATTGTTTCTTTATATGTGAGAGAGGTATGGTTAAGTCTAACCCTAACCATATTCACATCATCGATCCTTGGCCTTTTTTGCTATCCGAGATTTGACAATTTGTTTTTGCATAATTTATTTTCTTGCACCAACACTCAAATTATGAAATTCTTCTTTGGTCTAATTTTATTATAATTGTAAATATTGTTATTATTGCATAAGGCCCTTGAGAGAGAATGATATATTCATTATTTGTTACATTTGTAACTGGTGCACTTGCCATCATAGCAAAACTTGCTAACAAGTTTTTAACATCATTGCCGAGGACTTTTATTCAAATACATAACAATTTTGCTTTTATAATTTTATATCTTTATTTTCTTTTATTTTTAGATTTTTATTTTTTCTTAAATTCTTAATTTTTTTTGTATTTAATATTTATTTTGACTAACTTGTTGTTATAATCTTCTTGTATTTTTTTTAATCCCATAGTCACTTAGAATATTAAAATGAAAGAAGAGGTGACTGCAAAGAATAAGAATCACAAGAGAAGAATGGGGGACTCAATGGTGTACATGAGTCTTGAATACTTTTCTAGTATTGTGAGGCTCTTATGAATGAAAAGATTGTTGAAATGAAGTCTGCTCTCTTATAGCTAATAAACTCTCACCAATTTGCAGGTATGGATCATGAAGACCCATACTCTCAACTATATACATTTTATGAGTTGTGTGGTACAATTAGAATTACAATAACCAATTACAGTTAGAATTACAAGAACTAATTACAGTTAGAATTACAAGAACTAATTACAATTAGAATTACAATAACTAATTATAGTTAGAATTATAGGAACTAAAGCTTTACTTCAATCTCAACCTAATCAATGTCTGATTAGTTAGAAGGACGTAGAGACTAAATTTTCGTCTTATTTTTTCTCGCCATCCAAAAATATCAAGGTGAAGGTGCTATAACTACATTTGTGCAAGGTATTGATGAACCATTAAGTGAAGCATGAGAGAGATTTAAAGCTTTGTTGAGAAAATTCCCAACCATGGGTTTGAAGTGGATATACAAGTGCATATTTTTTGTAATGGATCTCAACCACTGACAAAGATGATTTTGAATGTTTCTTTTGTGTATCAGTGTTGTTCAAAATTGTAGAGGAAGCTATCATTATTATTGAGTCTATGACTTCTATTGATTTGAGAAGTCAACAAGGGAGGACACAAGCACATAAGTAGGGAGTGTTAGAATTGAATTCTCAAGATGCGCTCTTAGCTTAACATAAATTATTGTCTCAACAATTAGAAGTGCTAAACTAGTAGATGGATCAATTACCTCAACAATTACAAGCCATACAGACCAAGCCTTATTCAATCCAATAAATACTAAGATTTGATTTTTTTTATGGAGGTAGTGAGAAATCTCCCTTGTATGAAAGAATTAACAAAATTTAAAGATCTCTTGCAACAATTCATGTAACTTTCCCTTTAGAGTTAAAAAAAAATATTGATATCTCTATTGAAAAATTGGAGGTACAAGTGGTTAAATTAACACAAAAATGGGCAAAACAATAAGAGAAGTTAGCACCAACCAATATTATAGAGGATAATTGTCAAGTAGTTATTACTCAAAGTGGGAAATGTAGGAGTGGGCATTAGAGGAAAAAAATTGATGGTGAGTGTGAGAAAGAAGAAAAAAGAGTGAGTGAAAAGAGTGAAAGGAAAAGAAAAATGAGAGAGATAAAAATAAAGAAAAAGAAAAAAAGAGAGACCCATTAGTGAAAACCCTTATCCTTATGGGAAAGACAATTTCCAAATTTTAGGAGATTTTCAAGCAACTACAAATTAACTTTCCTCTTACAGAAACTATAGAGAAAATGACCACATATGAAAATTTATGAAGGAGCTCTTGGCAAACAAGAGGAGGTTGTTGAGAGAGAGGCTATAAAATTGGAGGTAGGTTACAATGTTATTATTCAGAAATCCTTGCCCTTAAAATCCAAGTATCCTGGTAGTTTTACTGTCTCTATTACCATATGGGATATACCTGTGGGAAGGGCTTTATTGGATTTGGGGGCCAACATTAATTTAATGCTCTTATCAATTATGAAAAGGATTGGTAATTTGGAGGATAACCCACCTGGATGACATTATAATTAGTTGACAAATCTATCATATACCCTTATAGAGTGGTGAAAGATGTGCTAGTAAAGGTGGATACACTCATGTTTCTAGTAGATTTTATTATGATGAACATTGAGGAAGATAGGGAAGTCCCATTAATACTTAGCAGACCTTTCATGAAGACAAACAAGGTTATTATTGATGTTGATAATGTGATGCTCAAAGTAAGAGTTCAAGGTGAGGAAGTGAACTTTAATGTTTTTGAAGCCATGAAACACCCAACAAATAATGATTTTTGGTTGAGAATGGATATGCTTGATGGAGTAATTCTCTCCACTAGCAAGCAATTACACAATCCTAGTCCTTTGGAGAGAACAATTGCTGATATAATTGAATCATTAGATGAAGAAGATGAAAATGAGATTGAGGCATGTTTAAGACATTTAGATTCAGCCAGCGAAGTCTCTACAAATAATTTGAAGGTGAAGGAGCTACATGAGAGAGAATAGGAAAATAAGTTCAAGGTGAAGTTAAAATTGCTTACATCCCATTTGAAGTATGTGTTTCTAAGAGAAGGGGAAAGCAAGCCAATGATTATTAATAATTCATTATTAAAAGAGAAGAACATGAAACTAATTAGGTATTGAGAGTAAATTAAAAGGCAATTGGGTGGTCATTATTTGATTTAAAAGGTATTAGTCCTTCTTACTAGATGCATAAGATTAATATGGACCATAATTATAAACATGTAGCTCAACCTTAAAGGCATCTAAATCCCACTATGAAGGAGGTTGTGAAGAAGGAGGTTCAAAAAATTTTGGAGGCAGGGATGATCTATCCCATTTCAGAAAGTGCATGGGTTAGTCTTGTGCAAGTGGTTCCAAAGAAGGGTGGCATGACTATCATCCATAATGAGAGAAATGAATTAATATCCATAACGACTGTGACTGGTTGGAAGATGTGTATTGACTACAGAAAATTGAATCAAACCACAACAAAAATTCATTTTCCTTTGTCATTCATGGGTCAAATGCTGGAAAGACTAATAGGAAAAAAGTTATAATCAGATTGTGGTAGATCTAGAAGATCAGGAGAGAAACTGCTTTTACTTGCCCTATAATGTTTTTACTTATAGAAAAAGGCCATTTAGATTATGTAATGCTCCAACTACTTCTAGAGATGTATGCTAACCATATTTGCAGATTTGATAGAAAAATGCATTGAAGTATTCACAGATGACGTTTTGGTTTTTGGTTCTACCTTTAACACTTGTTTGGAGAATTTGGACATTGTATTGAAATGGTGTGTTAAGACCAATCTTGTGCTTAATTGGTAGAAATGTTACTTCATGGTGACTGAGGGCATTATGTTAGGCCATAAGATCTCTTCTAAGGGCATTAAGGTGGATCGAGCTAAAGTGGAGGTTATTGAAAAATTTCCTCCCCTAGTGAATGTGAAGGGCATTAGGAGCCTTCTACCACATACAAAAGGTTTATCAAGGATTTCTCAAAGATTTCAAGGCCATTGAGTAACCTATCTAATATAGATACTCCTTTTAATTTTGGTGATGATTGTTTATCTACTTTTGAAACTCTAAAAGAAAATCTCATCTTTGCACCTATGATTTCTGCTCATGATTAGTTTGAGCTAATGTGTGATGCAAGTGATTATATGCTACGAGCAATATTGGAGCAAAGAAAATATAAAGTTTTTCATGTGATACACTATACAAGTAAGGTTCTGAATCAAACGCGAGTTAATTACACTACAACGGAGAAGGAGTTACTTACTATAGTGTATGCAGTGGAAAAAATTAGATCCTATTTAATTGGGTCTAAAGTCATTGTTTTCACTGATCATGCTGCAATCACATACTTGTTGACTAAACCATATTCTAAGCTTATGCTCATAAGAGGGATATTGTTCCTGTAAGAGTTGATTTAGAAATAAAAGATAAAAAGGGTTGTGAAAATCATGTGGCAGACCACTTATCCAAACTTGTGAGATGAGGAAACAAATCATGAGGCAGAAGTGTTAGATGATCTCCCAGATAAAGGTTGTTGGCAATTCGAGAGAGGCCATGGTTTGTAGATATAGCCAATTTCAAGGCTACTAGAGTCATTCCTGAAAACTTTGATAGTCAACAAAAGAATAAACTAGTTAGACATGTCAATCAGTATGTCTTGGATAAACCTCATTTATTCAAGATTGGGTATGATAATTTGTTGAGGAGATGTGTTCCAGAAGATGAAGTCAATAATATTCTATGGCATTGTCATATTCAAAATATGAAGGTCACTTTAATAGGGATATGACAATTTCCAAAGTTCTTCGGTTTGGTTTTTTCCAACCTACACTGTTAAAGATGCACATGCATACGTACAAAGATGATAATTCTTAGAAAACAAGAAACATTTCCAAAAGACATGAAATGCCATTGTAGAATGTTGAAGAGATAGAAGTCTTTGATTGTTGGGAGAATTGATTCAATGGGACCATTGCCATCAACTTACTCAAATGAATATATTTTAGTGGCAGTTGAGTACATTTCAATATGGGTTGAATTCATTCCTGGTTAGAAGGCGAATGCCAAAACTATCATTCAATTCCCTAAGAAACTTTTTTTTAGGTTTGGTACTCCTAGAGTCTTAATTAGTGATAGAGGTTCTCACTTTTGCAATGTTCAGCTTAATAGAGTTCTAGAACATTACGGGGTTCGTCATAAGGTTGCAACAACCTATAATCCTTAGACCAATGTACAAGCAGAGGTCTTAAATAGAGAAATTAAGAGAATCTTGGAGAAAATCGTGGCCTCTTCATGGAAAGATTGGCCTCTCAAACTTGATGAAGCTCTATCGGCTTATAGGATTGCATATAAAACTTTACAAGCATCTCTCCATTCTAGTTGATATATAGGAAAACATGTCGTCTCCCTATCGAGTTGGAGCACAAAGCATTTTGGCATTGAAACTACTGAATTTTGATTCTAAAGTTGTTGGAGAGAAGAGAAAAGTATAGATGGATAAACTTGAAAAGATGAGGTTGAATGCCTACCATTCCTCAAAGCATTATAAAGAATGGATCAAATCATATCATGACAAAAGAATTGTGAAGAGGAATTTTCAACCAAGACAGTGTGTGCTCCTACTCAATTCTAGGTTGAAGTTGTTCTCTAGAAAATTCAAGTCTAAATGTTTTGGTCCCTTTTTGATTAAAGAGGTTAAAACCTATGGAGCGATTAAGATTATAGATCCCACTTCCAAAAGAAGTTGGACAATCAATGGAGGACAATTAAAGGTATATCTTGGAGGGGATTTATGTTCATTAATTGACAAATTGGAGCTACTAGATCCACAATGATTTGATACCATCAGGTTCGAGACGTTAAACAAGCGCTTCCTAGAAGGCCACCCAGATTCTTGATCCTTAGTTAGCTGAAGATTACCCTAGTGGCGCCCAACACAAATTATTGTAGAGGCTCTTAGGTACATTCATGCCTAGCTCAACGTAAATTGGCTCTAGATGACATTTAGTTTGACTGTCGCACTTGGCGTAATATGAGTGGCGCCTAACGCCATACTTTATGAAAATGACTCCTTTTTTCTAAATTCTTTAGTGCCTATGCTACTTGGCCTTGGGAGGCCATTTTAGAGGAAGGGGTGAGCCTGCAGATGATGATGCAAAATATGATATTGAAGAGGATGAGCAGATAACATCTAGTTGATTGCTAAAATAGTTCATTTTTTGTATTCTTTTATTTTTATGTTATTTTTCTATATTGTTTTTTTTTTCATCTTATTTGTTTTAATTTCATTGCTATATTATGCTTTATTTAATGTGTAACTTACCTATTGACAATTATGACGCAACTGATTGATGACTTAGAGTAAATTTTACTTGTCTCTAATGAGAAAATTTTGTGTTGTTGCTCCTTGAAATCTGTGAACTGATTCTATAGCTTTTGTTGAGAATTTAGTTTCTGATTAATCTTTGTTTTGTGATGAAAATTTTATCTAGCAAATACGATGAAGCAACTATTGGGATCAACATTACACGGGTGAGATTTTGAGCTTCAGAGTTTTATTCAATAAGTACTACACTTTTGACTCATAATAGACTTTGCTTAAGTTTCTTTTCTAGTTTCTTCATCTGCCTGTTTACAAATTATCAAGGTCATTTTTGTTAATTCAATTTAGCTTGAGCCAAATAGCTAACCTTGTTTTGATAAGATAAAACCTTTGTGCAACCCTTCAAGCTTTTAAAGAAATTCTTTTTTATCCCTAAACCCTTTACCCTTGTAGGAATGAATTGACCAACTTACTTTGAGTAGGGAGAGTAAGGAGATCATGATCCTTAATGTGATTTAAGTTTGGGGGAATTTATTTAAGGGAGTACAAAGTGTATTTTATAAAAGGTTAGAAATTTTTCATGCTATAAAAGAAATTACTTTTTGAATAAACGTGGGGGAAATTTGAGGTTAGGATAAAGTTTGGTTCTGAAATAGAAAAGGTAGAAATTTCTGAAATTTTGAATTGATTAAATTACTCTCTATGCTTCAAGTATTTTTATTATCCAGAAAAACCAGTTTTTTTCTTAACTCAATCACATTATAACCCAATAAAAGTCCTTTAGATGTTGCACACTTTTGAAGATTGTTGGCTCTTGAAATGAAAGGCAAAGTTAAATTGTGGAAAATCAATGGTAGAAGAGAGACACATAATACCCTGAGACACTAGTGTGCTTAAGTGAAACACTTTTTCTTGTGAGTAATGATACCTTTAGTTGTCCAATGACATTTTCTTGCCATTACGATATATTATATTTACATTGTAAGAATCATTACTGATTTTTGATTGGGAATCACTCTTCCTTTCTGTGATTGATTTTAGCAGGAGCATACATGTCTGATATTTGAAGTGATTATATGAATTTGTCTTTGAGTTGTTGCCTCTTTACTAGGTAATTTTGACCTATTTCAAGTTACATTTACTTTAGGACAACCTAGGTTCTAAATTTTGGGGAGTTTGATAACATTTATTTTTATAATATTTTGAAAGCAACTTTTACTGTAAAATAAACTCATTCTAAACTTGAACCTTGATTATTTCTTTTATTTTATTAGGATTTTGTTAATAATTACTTGAGTTTGGGAATAGAAAGTTTCACTAATTCCTCTTATATTGCTTAAAAAGTGAGTAGAAAGCACTGAATTCAGAGGAAAGGATTAAAGCCCATGAAGAAAGATGCATATGAGATAAGTTGATGGCACCATAGAGTTGAGTTGGGCATAAGTTGGATGTTAGGCCTCTATAGGGAGAGATGAGTCTGATGCCACTGAAGTTGGACCGGTCGTGAACGTCATTCAAAATTTATTTAATGAGTGTTTGTGTTAGGGTTTAAACATACAGAGTCAAAGGAGAAAAAGAGTTAGTATTGGATGATAACTTTAGGGTTTCTTAGTGTAATCATTTTCTTCTTCCACTGTTTATCTTGTATGTTTAGGGTTCTCATGACAATGAGGAACTAAACCCATTGTTGTTGGGTTAGATATAACCTACCAAACTCTTATGTAATCAATATTGGTTTTATACATAAGTCTTTTCCTTCCAATGTCAATATTTTAATTTTGTACTTAATGCTTGTTGTATTGATTCATGACATGATATTTGATTCTTAAGGTATTGAGAAATATCTTTCGTAATCAGGATCTGAATTGGAGTACTTACAGAAAGCTTATGTCTAGAAATATAACATGATTCATTTGTTTTCTTAAACCCTTGTAACAAAAGCAAGTCTTTTTTATATAATTGATCAATGAATTGATGGTTAACTTGGAAACTTAGGCTCGTTCACTTAAAGAATTGGGATTGGGTTATTGTAGGTTGACATTAGCATTAGTTAGGAGAGAAGATAATTGTTTTTCTTTATACATGAGAGAGTGGTACATTGAAGTCTAACCCTAAATGCATATCATTGATCTTTAACAGTTTTTTGCTATTCGAGATTTGTCTTATTCACCTCTTCATTTTCAAAAAAAAACACACACCCATGTTGTTCATGTTCCATCTCAAAAACGCCTTTCACATAACCATAAAATAAAATATATTGTAATAAATTAAATTTTATGAAAAAATTAAATTAATTTGGCTGTACATATAAAATTAATTATTTTCAATCTATTTGATTTGGTCTACAAAGTTTTATTACAATCAAAATTAATTTATAATATACCATTTTGGTGAAATTTATTTAGGTTTAAGATAATTGTTACACAATAAAGCTTTCGAATAGAAAAATAGTCTACCGAAAGGCATATCTATGACAAAATTATAATTTATAAAAATTATTATCGTTTCAATACTAATACAAATGCACATGTAAATATTTTTAAATTAAAAAAATTATACTAATAATATATTTTTTTATTAGAATCACATATTGTTATATATAATAAATTTTTTAAATTTCACAAAAACTAGTTAGAGTATTTATGTTTAGAATATTCGTTGCTTAAAACTATGAAATAAAAATAAAGAAAATATATAAAACTTGAAGTCATATTTTTTCGTGTAATAATTTATATATGATATGTATATTTTGAATTTTTCAAATCTTCATATTAAACTAATATAAATTCTTTATACATCTAATCAATCACAAATAACTATAAAGAATGGATTTTTACTTGGTGACCATGAGTAGAATGTTGGAAAGAGGTAAAATCGAAGCCGATTATGTGTCAATAATGAGGTCAAAATTAAATTAATGATATTACCTTCATCCAAGCAAGTATTTATAATAGATCACATGGTTACATGCAAATGTGTGGATTTAGTCACTACTCAAACATTGCAAAAAAATAAAAATAAAATAAAAATTGCTCCCTAATTGATTATGTGCATGGATAATCGTATGCTTGAAAAGAAAGCACATAATCAATTATCATACAAGAATAATGGGTTGTATTTCATTTTGAAGCATAATTGATTATGAAGCACAATAAATTATCCAACTAGGTAGTGAATTTTAAAATTGTTGTTCCATTATAAAAACCATTATTAGTATCACCTTCAAAACACACTAAGTAACCACACTACCAACAAATCATCGCAACCAACCACTTGAAGAACCTTAACAACCACCACAACACCTTCTTAAAGCAAGTCTTGCATAATTTAGTCAAATCCAATGTAAAGAAAAATAAAATAAAATACAGAGCATAAATAATACTAGGAGGAGGATAATCGATTATTTAAAAAAAATTTGAAGCATAATCAGTTATATACAGAGTCATAAGTGGTTGTATGATAACCAATTATATTGTTTAGTTAGGTGTTTAGCTTTGGTTTTTAACGTTTTTTCTCAATTGAACTAGTTTAGTCATGAAAGTTCATGAGCTTGTAAATATGTACACCTAATAATGAAGGAGAATTCTCATACAACAGCATCAAAACAACATATGTCAAAGGTATCACCACTCCCTCAAACGTATCAAAGAAGAACGTAACAAGATACTAACAACATAAGAAAGAAGTGCCAAAAAGCTTTTTGTTTTAACCCAAGCCATTCATATATGGACTTATAAAGTTATTTTCAAACAAGGTTTTCATAGTCTTTACTCCTCTGAACAATATGCCATAATTCAATATGCTTACCGCTGGCGGCTCAAGGCTTTAGGAGGCCTAAAACGAATAAAAAAATGAGATATTTTTTAAATTAATAAAATAATTAAAATTATGATATTTTCATCTAAAATTTATTTTTCAAGCTTTTTGTGATGCAAAATTATCTATTAAATTATCATAATTAATTTCATTTAAAAAAATCTTTTTCAATAGACAATAAAGGTAATCTTTTTCACGGTTCTTTAACTTAGCACTAAGATTTCTCCAATCTCTACTACCTTCATTACCTAGTTTACTAGTACAAGTAATAACATTAAACAATTTACAACAAAAACAAAATACTCTATCTAAATCTATAAAATAAATGAGTCATCTTCTTTTATATTTCTCCCCATTAGACAATTTTTAGATATAATATGATACAGAAAAGTATCTTGAGTATTTATCTTTTGAAAAATCTATATTAGTTATCCTAATAGGGCCTTCTTCTACTAATAAATATCTTAATTTTGTATCAATATCCTACCATATATTTTTAATATTAAAATCATTTTGTCTTTCAATTTCATTCTCGATATCCTCAATTTGTGAATTATAATTACTATCCTGACTGTGAAAATCAAAATTATTATCTTCGTTGACTACTTTATTATTGTCTTCACCTATAAATATATTGTTATCTTCACCTAAATTTATATTGTTATTTTCTTCATTCAAAGAAGACTCGCCAGTATTTTTTAATTCATTTTTTTGTTTATTTTTATAAATTTATCCATAGTCCCTTTTTGTGATTCAACAAAAAGTTCAACTCTTTTTTTTTTTTGAAGTTTTGAATAACCTGATTCAAATTTTCGAGATACCATATTTGTATATTTTTATATAAAATTAAAAATTATAATATATATCAAGTCTAAGTTAAAATATAACTTATATAAAATAAGTCTAAGTTAAAAAGATAAAACCTGATTCTCAAGATAATAAACTTGATTGTAGAGTCTCAAGTCTTCCTATTATAATATTATCTTTCTATCATGTCCTTTGGTATGTCTTTAAATATAATTTGTAACTTTTAAATTCTCTTCCTTAAATCTGCTCAAATTATTTTAAGATTAATTAAACAATAATGAAAAATAAAAAAAAATAGAATCAAATGATCAATCTCATATTATTTTTACCTAATATTGATGCACTCAAAAGGAGCCAAAGTGAACACAAACTCTTTCTCAATCAATCTACTGCTCAAAGATACTACTCAAAGTCTCCAAGTAAAAACATGCGTATAAATACAAAATATAGAATGATGAAATATGAAATGAAAGAAATTTGAAATTAAAAACAAATTGAAATAACATTGTGGAAGGAACAAAGAGACAGAGGACGAAAGGAGATAAGTAAAGAAAGAAGGAGAGAAGTGGAAGAGTCAAACAATGATAAAACATACAAAGAGATGATATCAATCCATTGAAATGTAGGAAAGAGATAAATTAGAAAATCTTTTTATAAAGATTCCTTGACTGTTGAATTTTTTTTTTAAATATTATTACATTATTATAAGAAAGTTTTAAGAATATTATTCATTAAATAGTATTTATAGTACTAATATAAATTTAAAGTCATTAAATAATATTTATAGCACTAATGTAAACTTAAAGTCAGTTAAAATATTTAAATTTTTAATTAAAATTTTGTTAGTATAATTTTAAAATTAAATATTTTTTATTTTATAATAATATGTGAGTATTAAATTTTTTTGAGGCATTGAGGTCTAAAACATATTAAATTTTTTTGAGACCTTTGTGGCCTTGAGACCTAACGCATATTAAATTTTGTTTGAGACTTTTAAAGCTTTGAGGCCTAAAGCGGTTGCTTTACCTGGTTGGGCCTTGAGCCATACTTGATGCTTACGAATCTTTATATGAAGTCGGAAATCCCTAACCAATCTTTATATGAAGTCGGAAATTCCTGCATGCACGGAAGAGTCTCTACCATGCACAATATACACAATAAAAAAAAGTTAAAGAAATCTATGTAATATCTTCATAATATAAGTGTCTTTCCACATTTTTCTTGTGTCTCTTATAAAAGGGCATCCCTTTATTTTATCCTACCACAAATTCGCGCTTTCTTTTCTTTAAGACATGACATGATCTAAATGAGAGAGACTCTTATTTATGTATGAGGAGAACTCTCCGAAAACAATCAATGCGTAAATGAGATTATAAATTAACATTTTTGTTTCGTCATTTGATTAAAAAGAAAAATCATTGAAATGTACCAAAAAATCATTGACTTACTAAAAAGGTAAAGTCCATCACAGTGGAACATGCATATGGGTGAGTGCGTAGGGATCAATTGTTATCATTATAAGATTTATCACTTAATCATTCAACAATATTATTTTGTACTGTTTATTAAAGCTGTCTTTATCATATTATGGTGACCTTTTAAATGAATTATTCTCAAATAATTTTTTTTTTAATTTCTCATATCCAAACCAATGCCACATTTTTTTTCAGTTTAAGAATTAAAATTTTGATTCTTTTGGTTTTACTAATGGAAATTTGATTTTTAAGGACCAATAAATAATTATTGATATATATATATATATATATATATATATATATATATATATATATATATATATATATATATATATATATATATAATTTATATATAAATTAGATGTTTAAGGACCAAACATTTTTTTTGTAGAGTTTGATATTTTTGATATATATAAATAATGTTACCATGCATGTGTTTGTATTATTTTTGTACAATACTATAAATAAAATCTAACAGTTCAAAACAAATTATGAAAAGTTGGTACGTAAATTGTTGACTTTTATTTAAGGTTCTAAGGTTAGTATTGTTTGACCTTAATTATTTTATACAATATTCATATTAATAAATCTAATGGTACCATAAGTGTGTAATAGAGAAGCAAATTTTGAATTTACTTTTCTTTTATTAAGTAATATTTAATGAATAAAAGTTAAATTAAATTTCTGTACGCAATTTACCAAGTTGATAATCTAATATTTGTTTCTCAACACTTAATATTTTGAGGTTCAAAACTTCAAAGCTTTTAAAGTAATTCAACGATCGATATGGCTAAATCAGGAAACACTGCTGGCAACGCGCTGCAATATAATAATAAAACTGTATTTTGAAAAAGTAGGAGAAAAAGTATTTTTTTTTCCATATCATATCATGAAAGTGAATTTTGAAAAAAGCTTATAATTTTTAGATGAGATTTTCTCTACTGCATGATGGAAAGATTATGTTTTGGTAAGAAATGGATTAAATGAATAAAATGTATAATATAAATGACAACTTCAATTTTAGTCTATGAACCCTACATAGGAATTTCCCCTTCAAAAGGACCTAGACAAGGTGATTCAAAAGGACTAGACAAGGTGACTCGTTAGCACATTTCTCTTTTTAGTTATAGTAGAAGGACTAGTGGGTTTAGTTAGATAAACAGTTAGTTTAAAAATGTTAGAAGGGATCAAAGTGGGTAAAAAGAAAATATAAATAAGTATGATGCAATTTGTAGATGATACACTCTTTATATGCCAAGATAAAATACAAAGGATTATATATATCAAATGCATATTAAAAGGTTTTGCATGGATTTCTACGATGTATAAGGGTTCAAACTATTTGCATGGATACGTATAGCATATCATTAATGTACTTGAGGATATCAATTGAGGGAAATTCAAGAAAAAAATCGATGATGGGTAAAATTATAAAGAGATGTATGGACGGAAAGGGAGGCAATTATCATTTGCTAGAATGTTTAATTAAGTTAGTCATTTCTTGTCTACGTTTATTCTATTTGTCTTTCTTCATTGCTTCAAAATCAGTGATAATGGAAATTCGAAAAATATAAAGGATGTTTTTTGGGGGATGGGGTTCGAAAGGGAAGAAAATTCCATGGGTAAAGTGATCAAATATATGTAAACATAAGGAATCAGGAGAGTTAGGTATAAAGGACATACAACTTTTTAACTATGCCCTTATAGTCAAATGGAAATGAAGATATGAACTATAGATCATGAATTATGAAAAGAAATATTAAAATCAATATGGAGATTCAGGGAAATTAAATTTGCAAGCACATAATTATTGTGGTTTAGTTTGGTGGAAGGACATTAAGAAATTAACAAGATCGGGGAATCATGAGGGTAGTTTGATAAAAGCGTATATGAAAAACAAGAAGGCAAACCAAATTTAAATTTTGGGAAGACATATGGAATGAGATAGTACTTTTAACGAAAAATATCTTAGGCCATACAAAAGTTCTTGCAATAATCTAGCCATGGTGTCAGATATAACACACGACAATTGGCTTGGAGATGCCAGTGGTTTCAATGGGTATTACCTATGGTGGATACGCTAATGACAAATCTATCACAAATTAAACCAAAAGGATATGAGGAAGATAAATGGGTGTGGAAAGGAAATGAATTTGGAAATATACTATTAGTTTTGCCTATAAAATTTTGTAGGGAAATTTGAATGGGGATTATCATTCTTTTTTCCATGTGATATCGAAAATAAGGCAATCCCAAGTGCTTTACACTTTTCTTTGAGGATGGAATTGAATAGGGTGCCATCAAAAGATAACACATGGCAAAGAGGGATAGATTTGACTGACAATTTATGTGTCCTATGTGGTAATGCAGAGGATTAAGCATATATTTTTTTAATGTAAAATATCAAATCATGTCTGGAATTTGTACAATAAGTAGACATCATTAATATCGACAATGTACAACAAAACTATGTAACATTTACCCTAATTTTGATTACCTGAACTAAATAACAAAGCTAACAATATTTGGAAGGTGATGCAGATAATTGTAATTACTTGTATATGGGAGAAAAGAAATTCAATCTTGTTTTAAAATGGCAAAAGCGACGCTGGGTAAAATTTTAGTATGCCCAATTGAAACCTTGGACATGGATTACAAATAAGATTCCTATAGCAACCTTTGCATATTCTGATTGGTGTATTAGCCAAAAAACTTGTCTTAAAAGGTTATAGTAGTAGTTCATAGCTCTTTAGATGAGACAAAGATCACATAAGTATGGGGCATTAGAATGGGTACATAGTAATTCAACTAAGGCATACAATGTATAATTGAAATTTTCTTTTTCCACGTTATAATTTTGTTGGCAACATTTCTTCACTAATTTAATTGTTCAAGACTCTATATCAATAGTGTGATCAAGTATGTCAGAAAGCCAGATGCAGATTTATCATTGTTAAAGGTAGATATAGAAGGCATACTTGGATGGCTATGAAGGAAAGGTTGTATCGGTGGTCTAATTGTGTCAAAGAATGTGATACTGATAAGAAATTGCAGCTAGCTGGGAGTGTTAATGCCAACACCCAAAATTGATATATTGGAGTTTCAGTTCTATACTTTGATAAGTGATTGTTAAGAATTTTCATAATACATTATGTATTGTATGGGGGTTGTTTTTTAGGGAAAGTCAATTGTTCCAAGCAATTATAGTGCTACTAGGTAGGGTGACTTTATATAGCTCTTTATGTACATGTTGTTTATCCTTGTATGAAGGTTGAGCCATTCCAAGTATTTTCTTCATTTAACATATTTTTCTTTACTAAGTAAAAAAAAAAACTGCATAATATAGAATAATAAATTTATTTTCATTATCAATCTATAATTTTGTTAAATTGTGTGGGACTCTTGTGCAATAAACAAAACCATGTAGCAATGTGATCATGAAACAATGTAATAAGTATCTCTCAATGACACATATATTGAAAAAGTTGTACTATTAAAAGAAATATTGACTACTATTATTCAAAATTACACTTGTAAAAACAAAATAATTTTTTTGCCCCTTGTGACCAAGCATTTGGTGTTGTATATTTATGTTTCAATTTTGGTCCATGACATGTCTATAGGGTTTGTACTGATAACTATAACAATCTCCACCTATGTATTCATAAGATCTTTTGTAGATAGATGTTCTTTTTTTTGACAGGAATATTTGGTTAGCTTTTCTGATGCCATAAACAACAATTTGATCTTAGTTATTGTATAAATATACAAGTCAAATGATATAACTTGAAATCTATCGAGTGGTTTGATAATTGTCAAATGAGATGTTTAGGCCAAAAAACAAAGGTCTTAGATGTATGTGTCACCTACCTTAGCATTTACATAAAAGCTGCAACATCACTATCACAAACCTTTTTCACCATGACCTAAACCATGTCAAATGAGAGAGACACATTATGTAAGATTGTGACCCCTTTAAAGACATTTCCAAGGGCCACCAATCATGAGGTAGTGAAGTCCTTAACACATAGCTCACATTGGCTTATGGATTCAATGTCATCCCTCAATGGATTCTTAGCAGGACAACTTTCCTTCATGCTAACTTTAACAACTGGAGGCTCTTTAGGCTGGAGTGTTGCAACATGTGTTTGTTGAGATCCATAAGGTCTCCACCCATATGTCAAACTCCAAAGGCAAGTTATGTATTCACTCATGTGGGACATATATGAAATGTAGATTAAGACATATATACTAATAAACTATTGAAATATGATTAAGTTTTCCAAACTATCCAAATGCATAATTTAATATTCAATATAATGATTATTAGTATTGCATCCTTTTTGTTTTTATATAAAACAAATCATAAGGACAATTTAAATTGGAGGTGTAATACACAAATCTTTGTATAAAATCTTAAATGAAAAAAGTTAAAGGTTTTTCCCAATGCACACAAATCTATTGAAATTTTGATAGCATAATATTTCAAATAAGAACTTCCCAAAATATAAGAAATACAATTTGTCGAGGGGTCGAACACCCTTAGACCTAATACCGTCCAATAGAAATAATATCAATTTAAATAACATGCACACTACAAATATAAATATTGAAGTTTATACACTTATAGGCTTCCAAAACATGAAATTAACATATACTTATACTTTTAACAATCAAATTACATACATTTTCAATAAAGTAACTAACAAATCATATCAATTAAGAGGTTTACATTTCTAACATAAGTTAACAACTAAAAAAATAAACTTAAAACATATGATAGTCCTAATTAAGTTCTATATATGTTTATGTTAGACCAACCATTGTAACACCCCATAAAATCCATTATTCAAGAGCCAAATAAAGCTTAAATGTTAACACATTTTCATAAGTAAAGGATAATCTAGTATAGTCATTCAAAATACAATCCTCCTTGATAAGGATTTAAAATTTTACACATCCTTAAAATGTAACTAAATAAGCATCAAATAACTACTATGATATAACTTCATCAACAACCTGAAGTATATCCTCTCCTATAGTAACATCATTTGCTCCCATTTAATACATGATCATCACAAATAAGAAAAGAAAGAAAACACAAACAACCACACAAGAAGAGTAAGCTAACTTTTTAAAACATGCTTAACATAAACATTCAAACATTTATAATTAAAAGTGAAAGTCACATTTCAAATTTCATAGACATTGACTCTACTTCCAAAAGACTCGTACATTGAAATAGATTCAAAGGTTAGCACCTATCAGATGACCCTTCTAGTTGTGAATCCACACAATCTCCAACCAATCACAACATCATCTGACAGGATAGATCCATATATATGTCTTGACCAGCTCATTCAAATTGCAGTTTCAGTTAAATAATACTCCTTCAGCTCTCACCACCTGATACCCTTCATCTATGTGATTATAAGGTACTAGTAGAGTTAGGATACCTCATTCTTGACAAATCCTCAAACAACGCACATCTTACATTATTCTTACTCGATATTTTCTTTCTGAAAATACTAAGTTCAGAATGTTTCTCCGCAACAGTTATCGACACATCAAAATCACATGTTACTACTCATACATGTTGCAAATCAATGAAAATATTATCAACATTAAAAAAAATGCATTAAAAACTCATCCACTGCCTTGCGCCCGGCCCAAGAAGTGGCGTCTGACACCACTTAAGCCCGAGAGCACTCTCGGGAATTGAGTTCAGAGTAGCTACATAATTTAGAACATCTTTTGCTCACTCAATTCACCATCCAAATAATTGCTTACTCTCCTTATTTCACAATTATACACAATTTCAAATCATCATTTTTATCAAACTATTAGTATGTTTCCTTCAAAAACTCATTACTCTCTAAAAAAGTCATGAACTCAATGAGGTAACTTATAATACTTACCTACTTTCAAAATCAATTCTTGATCATGACTAATCAAATAAAGGCAAATATCCTAACCTATGAAGCTCAGATACGAACACGAACACAGATATGACATGGACACGAACACGCAAATACGAATAAATTGAAAATTAACGGGCATGGGGACATGAAAATATATATATATATATATATATATATATATATATATATATATATATATATATATATATATAAATATAAATATTTTAAAATATACTAATATAGTTAATAATGTGAAAAAAATAAAAAAGAGAAACTTTTATAAAAAAGTCTAACAAAAGATATAACTTCTACATTTCTTCCTCATTGAAAAATACAACTTCTAATTCTAGTTCATCAAGAGATAAGCTTGCAATTTCAAGAATTCCATTATCATTCAATGAAAAGTCATCTCCTGCAATATCCCACAATTTAGTTTCCTATTTTTTGTATTTTCAGGATTTTCTTGAGAAAAGACGAAGATTATTATGGACATAAACTAGATCTTCTGCCCTTTTAGTTGTCATCTTATTCCTTTTCAAAGAATGTATAAAAGAATAGGTACTCCAATTTCTTTCAGAACAACAAAAAGAACATAGTTGTCCAATTAGTTTAAGAGTTATTTTTTGAAATGTTGGTGCATGAACTCCATGAACAATCCACCATGTTTTTGCATCCGTTTTATCTCTCTTAAAGAGTCAACATCATCAAAATCTTCTCTTCCATTTGAAAAGTTTGCAAATTCTATATTTACTTGTCTCCTTACATCTAGATTATCAAAGTACCTCATAAAACATTTCTTCCTCTCACGAGTAAGTTGGACATCTTAATGTGGAGAAAGTCTTTGTGAATATTCACTTAACCATTCATCACTATAATATCTACAACATTATAAATATATAAAAAAATAAATTAACATAATATTATAAATTTATGATATTATAAATAAGATAAACACAACAAATATAATCATAAAATAATTTAACATTACCTTAGATTTAAAGAATGAGCAAGACAATGAAGATATGTGCTACTCTTGGTCCAACGATCAATTAATATTGAGTTTACTACCTCGAAAAATGATGAATGTTTAACTTCTATCTTCCTTTTATGTTGAAATATGACCATTCTCATATTTTCAATTATTGAATCCCACATTTCATAACTAAATGAAAAGTAGTCATATCTGTATCTGTTTTTTTAAGAACATCATAAATAGGGGCAGTAAAAGCAAGTATGTAATAAACCTTCATCAACCAATTATCATTCAACAAAGTTTCTTTCACCAATTGTGCCCTAGCCACATCATTCTCTTTGTAAAAGGATCATTCATCACTAATAACCATATCTTGAAGTCCTTTTTTCAAACTTCTAAACCTTTTTAGCATGACTATAGTTGAAGCAAATCTTGTTAACAGAAGGCAACTTTAATGAGTTAAAGCTATTGAACATTGATATTCTCATAGAATTCCCAATAATAAAACTTTTAATAAAGGTAGCATCATTAGCAATTTGTGAGATCCAAAAATATTGACCATAAGCAACATTATTCTTTTCCATATTTTTTGCTATACAAATATTTTTCAATGCAAGATTCAAGGTGTGCACTATACAAGGAGTCTAATAAATTGAAGGAAATTCTAATTCTATGAGCATACCAGTGGCCTTACATATAACTAAATTATTAGTTATAATTTGTACCAACCTCTATAATTACATCTCTCATGTGTCTAACAATAAAATCTTTGTCTTTTATCTCACCAGATCCATCTATTGACTTTAAAAACATTGGTCCACTCTTAGTGACAACCATAAAATTTATAAGTGGCCTTTTTTGGGGATCACTCCACTCATCACTAACAATTATCACCCCTTTATGTCTCCATGAGTTTCTTATAGGTTGCAAACGGTTTTCTACACGACTTCTCTCTTTTGAAAGTAAATGACTTCTCAATTTATTATATGTTGGTGGTACATATCCACTAAGATTAGAAGTATTAGCTGTATAAGAAAATGCATTCCTATAATAACGACTTCCTGCTAAATGAAATGGTAAACATGAAGAATAAAACATCCTCACAATTTCATAATCAAGAGTATCTCTTGCTTAAATATTGAAAGAAGACTCCAAAGGACCTTTTAATCTGAGGTCCTTATTTGTCTTATTTCCTTCATCAAATACGGGTGGTAGAGGGACCTTTTCTTTTCTTTAAAATTTCTATTCTTAATGTTGCTTTATCGTCTAATTTTTTAAACTCAACAAGTTTTGACGAACTTATCTTTGGACAATTTCTAACTCATTCTCCCTTAAGTTGTAATAAATGAGCTCTTACTCTAGTGTAAGATCCATTGAATGAAAAATCACACAAACTGCATTTGATCATATTATTCCATCCACTAGGAGTTTTTCTTAATTTTGAAACATATCTCCGTAAAGATTTTGTTTCATCTTCTTCGATAGATTGATTATTCATCTTAATTTCATATAAAAAATAAATATAAAAAAATTACTTACATACAACAATGAAATAAGTTTATCTAATAAAAAATAATTTATAAATATAATAAATAAAACATGTAGAAAATTAAAAAAATTAATTAGTATAACATATATTATATGTTTTAAAAATAATATTTAATTATTTTGTTATTTAATATTATTTAATATTTTTTATTTCAGTTGATTATTTAAAAAATATAATAGGATATTTAATTTTTTAAATTAAAAGTTTATTTATTTTTTTATAATATTAATTTATCATTTAAAAAATAGATTAAGTTATAACATAAATATATTTTACGTTTATAATTTAAAAATAAAATAAAAATATAGTAGTCAAATTGTAAAAAATATATAATATAATATAATTATATAACACGATATATTTAAATATAAATTAAAAAAACATAAATTAAATAAAAGATATTATTGAAATTTTAAATATAACAAAACATAATAATTTAAAAAAAACTGGTATTATATAATAAACTTTTATAAATAAAATTATTATTTAATAATTATATTTTAATAATTATTTTTTAAAGTAAAAGTTTAGTTTATTTTTTATAATATTAATTTATCATTTAAAAAATAGATTAAGTTATAACATAAATATATTTTATGTTTATAATTTAAAAAGAAAATAAAAATATAATAGTCAAATTGTAAAAAATATAAAATACAATATAATTATATAACATGGTATATTTAAATATAAATTAAAAAACATAAATTAAAAAAAGCATATTATTCAAATTTTAAATGTAAATAAAATGTAATAATTTTAAAAAACCATATAATAAAATATTATAAATATAATTATTAATATAAATTAGTATTGATAATAAATTTACAATGTATATAAAGAAAATAATAAACTACAAATAATATGATAAATAAAACAATAAAATATATAAACAAAATATGAGAAAGCGAACTTCCCTTTTTCTTTAAAATTAAGTAAACTTACCTTTTTTGTTCTTCTAAAAGAAACAGAGAGTGATAGTCTTCTTCTTCAACGTCTTCCCCAACAAGCACATTTCCTTCTTCTTTCTTCTCTGTCAGAGAGTAAAAAGTTAGAGAGTGTTTTGCAGATAACAGTGAGAGAGTGTCTTCCATAGAGCAATAAGAGAGATCATTTTCTCTAGTGAGAGAGATAGTCTTCTCCATAAAGAAGTGAGAGAGATCTTCTTTTTCTTCTTATTTTTTTTATTTAATTCATTTGTCTCACATCTTCGATTATTTATAATCATTTTCAGAATATTGTTTGAGTTATTTGAGGAATAAAATATTTGATTTGGAGATTCAAATATATTTGTTTTGAATTTTATGAACGTTTTGTTAAGATTTGTGTTTTAATGTTAAGATTTGTATTTGGATGTTAAGATTTGTATTTGGATATTGTGATTTTGGTGGAAGATCCACGAACAATAGAGTGAATCGTGTCTTATTCGCGTGTCTAATAGAGTGGACCGTATTTGGCAGAAGATTGGGTGTTCGATGCAGTGTCGTTCACGCCTCCGTCACATGTCTGCGTCAGAGATGTATCGGAACCGAGAAAGTGGGTAACATGGCCCATGTCCGAACTCTATAAACCCTAACCACATTCAACATTCCATTTTCTTAATAGTTACAAGTCATTTACCTATATACATATAGATGAGTCAATCAGCCCTCAAACGATGAAATAAATTTGCATACATTCACAATACCAACTTCTGATACTACCATCAAACTAAAAGTACAAAAAATCAAACAATCAATTCCACTCATTTCACATTTAAAATCAATCCAGAACTACCAAATGAAAAAGTACACAATTTTCACAAGTACATTCACATTCATTTCTCAAATCCTAAGAATCAATTTGAACATATAACCCGATATCTATACAAACATGTTCATTTATCTTTCCTTACTTGTCTAAGACTCCAAACTACTGCTTGCAAGAATAACTTAACCTGCAAGATATCGTTCTGATCAATGATTTGAAGCTATCCTTAGGATCCAAAACAAACAAGGATAATTTTTGACGTCTATTAGACTACATGCAAGAAAGTGTACACAGTTTCTTTCTTTCTTTTTTCATAGAAATCCTAAACTGCTTAAGAATAAAGGAAAATTGATACTTACCTAAATCAAAATAGTAATCCACTAAGTTTGATCTATCCTATACCAGGAATTAGATGAGGACTTTTCATCTTCAATATAAAGTAAGAGGAAGATCAAGTTTTTGAAAGAGAGAGAAACTACAGAAAACGATAGGCCTCTATTATCAAGAGAGAGAGTGGTTTTTGTTAAAATGATTTTCTGAATCCTTATAATGGTCTTATAATAATATAGTGTTACAACTATTATTCTTAAATAAATTGATAATAACTAATTAAATATGAAGCCTATTATTGCTATAAATTTTATTGTCTAACGAATAATAAAATAAAAATAATCTAAAATTCTAAAGTTGAAAGAGGAAGTGTTACTTTGAGAAAGAGAACTAAAAGGCTTAATAGAATAATGAAGTAAATTAAATAATAATTATTATTATATTACTAGTATTAATATTATTATCAATATTTATTTAATAATATTTGTTAAGTTGGATTGAATCTCTAACATCTAATTTTATTAATGAGTTAGATTGAATCATTAACTTCTCCAACCTAATAAACTTTAACAACAACAAAAATGAAAAATAATGATAAAAAAGGTATTTTCCGTACTCATCCAACACAATAATTTTTTTATCCGTAAATGACATATAACAACACGTGGTTACAAATACATTCGACTATATTCCACAGTAAAAGTTTTTGCTATTATTTAAAAAAGAAGTGATCCATGTGCATGTTTTGACTATGGTCTCAAAATGTTCTTTTTGCATTATGAATAATAAATATTATCATATGTTATTATTTGAGTAATTGACTTGTCACTAATTTTGTTCCTCCTCAATAATGAATTTTTCTAAACATTTTTATCAAATAATTTATATATATATATATATATATATATATATATATATATATAATATATATTTTTATAATAAATATATATAAAATGTTCGGCGTTTTGGTTTTATGAATATATAATTACATTTGCCTATCAATTATTAATTTATCATAATATTATTATTTCATTATTTCCCTTTTTTTTTCATTTAAGAGGGATTAATGTAAAATATAATAATATTAAAAAAAATCCTCTAAACTATAAAGTAATATGAAATACAATTTATTTCTTGTAACGATAAATGTATATATTTTACCATGGACAAAATGTTTTTTCTATATGTAGAGAAATAAGATGTAACATGTAAATAAATTTCACTTTACACTTATTTTTAATTAGATTTCCATCTTCAAACAACAATTATTGAATAGTTGAGTCATTAATTGTGTTTGTCCTTTAAATGAAATATTACTCCATGAGATAAATAGTAAGTAACCATAGTTAATGTATCCACTTCATTTGCACTCATTTATGGCTGATTAAATGAAGTTTCCTATAGTCGAACTTAACTTATTCACATGATGTTAGGAACGGACCACCTCAATGCATAAATAAAATAAGAATACTAAGAGTTACCATTACTTTTTAAGACGACATATTTATTGTTCAATTTAAATAACATATATAAAGTGTATTTACAGCTATATCAAAACGTGACAAAATTTGAGTGTAAAATATGGTCAAATGTCCCATCAACTACCAAAATAATGTTGAGAAGAATAATTCTAACTTTATATATTTTGCCTTAAGTCTATTTTTCTATTTCATAGTTTTATTAATGGGTAATATTATTTTTGCTAAACATTCAACAATAAATTCAATGTTTATAATTTTTTAGAATTAAGTAATTTTAGTCCAAATAATATAACATTCATTTTCACAAAAATTACTAATATATTTTTCATTATACCAATATTAAAATACATCATTAAATAATATTTTAATTTTACGTAAATAAGTAATTAACTTTATAATTTCTCACGTATATATTTTTGAAACTAGAAAATGTATTAAAAAGTATACAACTTATTTAATTATAGGAAATTTAAAAAAATATGTAATTAAATTTTTAAAAGAAAAAATCTTATATTTTAAAATTATACAAAATATATTTATTATATGATTTAGTAATAAATTTGTAAGAGAATTTGTAGAACCATAGTATATTATCATTTAAAAAAAATCTTCTTTCTCGTTATAAAAGAAGTTGTTTTATTTTATTTTATTTTTTGTTTTTAAAAACTGATTTTAACTAATTACTGATAAAAAGTTCTTTGAAAACTTATTTATTATATAAATTAAAAAATAGAATGTTTTTAATAAACACCTACGTTAATTCTCTCTTTGGTAAAGATGATCAAAATTGATAAAAAAAATTAAGAGAAATTAAAAGAAGAAAAAATGTAATAAAGAAGTATAAAAGAAATTATTTGATTAGAAAGAAATAAGAAAAATAAATATGAATTTATTTATTGTTATAATTTTATTCATCTTTTTAAATGTTGTTTTTTAATTATTTATTATCATTATTATATGGGTTAAAAAAACACATTTAAACTAAAAAAATTAAATTTGACAATATAATTGGATTAAGTTGTATTTTTAACTCCTTTTAGTGTAGAAAGTTCTCTCTCTCTCTCTCACCACTAGTTTCCATCTCTTCTTTGTATATCAATCAATTAATCAAACCACCACCATAGGTCCTCTCTTTCTTCACACATCCTTTATTTATACAAATAAACTCTATATAATGAATAGAGAAGAAAACTTTAAAAGTTATTAAAAATGATAAAGATTAATAATTAAAAATAATCATTAGACTAATTATTTTGAATTCTACTATAACTATATTTTAAAAGTCTTTTTATATTAAAGATGAGACTGAATGTTATCATCATTAAAAAAAAAAGTTCATGATTAATTATATGATGAAGGCAATGTTCAAAGATCGACCTTTCTGGAATGCTTTGGTATGTGTAAATCCTAGGAATCTGAGATTCCACCATGTTTATCTAAAATAACTCCATGTCTATGACTCCTCTCAAAGTCCAAAATCAAAATGGTCCCCTCTTGATTTTGCACAGAAGATTATAAAGGAGAATGGTCCCCTTAATCTCTCTCAATTCCCCATCACTACTTCATCTTTTTTCCTTTATTTTTTTCTGTAAAATCAATGTGTCTCATTAAAAGAAACAAACTCTTCCATGTCTCTCTATTTCCCACTTGTTTGAGTATAGGAAGTAGCAGTGTGGATGGAGTACACGTGTCAGAGACCCAGCATAGTTGGAGTTTTCCCCTGCAACACTTGTTGCAACTCTTGTTTGGTAGTGAGCAAAAATTAAGATTTTAATTTTGGGAGTGAAGAAAAGGTTAAAAAACAATCAATGAAAAGGTGACTCAACATGTTCCCGCAAAGCCAGTGGTACCTCTCTGCTACTCTGTCTGCCTCTGCACTATCGTCTCATACTCACCATACACGTGGCCTTATCTCAACTTTTAATCAATGTATTGGGTCCCATCTTTACCTAGCTATACATGATTATTTAATAAGATTTTAATGTTTATGGGGTTTTAAGTAAAACAGTTTTTTAATAGTGTTGTATATTTTACTTCTTTTTCTTTTTCTTTTTTCCTTTGAAAGAACTAAAAACGATTTTAATAAAAGGAGTGAAGAGAAAATTGTTCTTTATGTGCATAATTTTGTATTCTACTGACTAAATTTGGTAAAAATACTTTTAGATTCACTTCTTCTTGGATAAAATAAAAAAGTAACATGCTTTATTTAGAAATCAGTTTGTATATAAGATAAATTGTAGAATTTTTTTAATATAAGTTAAATTAGTGTATGTATAACTTACTTTTAATTTATATTTTTTTATTTTATTTTTTAAATTATTTATGATGAAATTCGCTTAAAAATTTCTAATTACGCTACAAGTAATTTTGAAACTTTAAGTCTTCTTTATATATATATATATATATATTTGGTGAAGCTTGATATAAGCACTATTGTATAAACATTGTTTAACATAATTTTGTTTTAGAATTTTATATCAGTTGTAGAATTATGTAAATCTCGTCAATGTAAAAAGAAATACGTTTCTACAACTATTAGAATGAATTAAAATATAGGCAGAATTAGTCACATGGGTGCATATATAGAGGATGAAGCTTTTTACTATTGATGTTAAATGGTTAATTAAATTTATTTTTAGTGTTATTATCTATTTAACTGATTGAAATTAATTAAGTCCATACTCTGTCATATTACAAAGATATCAAAACTCCACTAGAAAAACAAAGGAAAAAAAAAAAAAAAAACTCCACAAAAAAAAAAAAAAAAAAAAAAAAAAAAAAACTGTAGTACGAAGAAATAAAAGAAAATATTGTGGAACTGCTGTCCTTCTGTTGCTGTAATTTATGGGTCAGTTTGTGTCCTTCTATTTCGAAGAATCAGATATTTTAACCATATGAAGACATTTGTACTGTTAACGGAAAACGATAAAGAATTATTTTCAATAATTAAAATAATAAAAAAGTATATATATATATATATATATATATATATATATATATATATATATATAGATTTGGTACTATTATTGATTTTGTAGAAGGTGTTGTCAACGAATCTTTCATACTATCATTTCAAAACTTTTTTTACAACCCAAAGTTGAAATGGTAACATAAAAGGAATTTATTTTTACCAAAATAATATTTCTTTTAAGAGATTCTTCAAATGAAACCTAACAGTACTTGAGAATTCAATTTTGATAGCTGAATTTTCAATTGTGTTTTTGATTTCTGACTCTGGATAATTTATTGCAATTCAACTTTTTGGAGAGCGAATGTTGAGAAAGATTTCTGATTTTTTTTAGCAAAAAGTAATATTTTCAAAAAAACAATAAATAAAAGTGAGAAGAAAATAATTTAAAATAAGTAATTAAAATGTTGAAATTAAATTTTAATTAGTTTACGAGAAGAAATAAATTAAAAAGTAATTTGGGAAAGATTTTTTTAATTTTTTTAGAAAAAAGCAAAATTATCAAAAAATAAAATTAAGAAGAAAATAATTTCAAATAATTAATTAAAATTTTGAACTTAAATTTTAATTGGTTTGAGAGAAGAAATAAAATAAAAAATAATTTAAAGGTAGATTTTTTTTTATTTTTGTAATATTAGTTTTGTATAATGTAGCATTAAATTTCTTGTTGTTATAGTGATTTGTAGAAAAACTGAATCAAATATAGATAAATCTTTCACATTATTATTATTATTATAGATTATATGTAAACCAATTTAATAAATCTAATATGAAATATGAAATGAGGCAAAATATAAAGTAGAATTTTTAAATTTATATTAAGGATTAAATTTATTATAAATAAAAGTAATTTAAAGTAATTAATTAAAAATATTGAGATTAAATTTTTAATTGACTTTAAATAAGGAACAAAATAGAAAATAATTTAATAGTGAATAAACTTTTGTTTTGTAATATTAGTTCTCTAATATACTTAGAAAAAAAATTAGTTATTCTTATAGTAGTTTCTAAAAAGTTGAATGGAAGAAATAAGAAAAATTTGAAATTTGACAACATTAATATTATTATTGATATATAAATTTTGTTAAAGTAATTAAAAACGAAGTATGAAATATAAAATGAGTTAAAATATAAAGTTGAATTATTAAATTTATATTAAAGTATAAATATAACGAAGATCGCAAAACATTATAATTAATTAAAAATATTTCATTGAAATATTATTAGGATGAATTTAATTATTTATGAATTTTATTATAATGAAATGAAACTTAAATTAAAATATGTAATAAAGTGAAGTAATTGAATGATAGTTAAGAGTAACGATTAATTTAAAATTTGAAAATTAATGTTAATTTAGTTCGGTGTTAGTAAATTATTTTTATGTTTTTAACTTTAAATTTGATTTTGAAGGAAATGTGAAAAGTTAAAGTATTGGAAACTATTATTAATAAGCTGAAATTTTTTACACAATTATTAATTTGATGACAAAGTTTTGGTATCCTGAATGGTGACTAGTTCTACAATCACAATAATATTTGTTATGTAGTAGATTGCATTCTAATGGTTGTGGTTGTAATGATTATGGTCGTTTTGATGGTGGGTGACACTGGAATTAAAGTGTAGTAATTGTAGAGTTACTTGGGATGTTGCTAACTTGATTATAAAAATGTGTTGGATGCATACATTGCATGTAAGCGTTGGTAGAAGGTGATGTTATAAGATCTGCTACAAATAAGCTAGAGATACAATTAGTTATACTGGATGCAAATGAGTGTCTTTTATCGTCCATAGTAGGTTGTGGTGCATACATCATAAATTGTTCAATTGCGAATGAATGTTGGTAAGATTTCTTATATGGATTATTATAATTGCTTACAATTAGAAATGTCAGCTCGGATGATAGATTTTGTAGTGTATATGTAGATCTTATAGTAGTTGTTACATGATAGAGTTAAATTATATGATATTTTTGGACTTATTTTCCTAATGAAATCAATTCCTATAGGGGACTCATAATGACAGAAGAACAATAAGGGATTCAATCACATACATGAGTCCTAAAAAATTCACTAGCATTGTGAAGCCCATTATGAATGAAAAGATTGCTATGATGAAGCCCGAGCTCTTACAACTTATCAACTCACATCAATTTTATGATTTTGATCATGAAGATCCATATACTTATATATATATATACATTTTATGAGTTCTGTGGCACAGTTGGAATCACAGGAATCGATGAAGAGGCATTTTTCTTGAGATTGTTTCCATTCTCTCTAATTGGAAAGGCTAAGGTTTGGCTTAAATCACAACCTAACCAAAGTCTGACTGGTTAGAAGGATGTGGAGACTAAGTTTTTAGCCTATGTTTTCTCGCTATCCAAGAATACAAAGGCGAAGGCAGCCATAACTACCTTTGTGCAAGGTGTTGATGAATCATTGAGTCAAACCTAGGAGAGATTTAAGAATTTGTTGAGAAAGTGTCCCAACCACGATTTTGAAGTGGCGATGCAAGTGCATATCTTTTGTAATGGGATTCAACCATAGGTGAAGATGATTTTGGATGCTTCTTTTGGTGGCTCAGTTTTGTTCAAGACTGCAGAAGAAGTAATCACAATTATTGAGTCTATAACTTCTACTAAATTGAGAAGTCAATATGGTAGGACATAGACACAGAAGAGAGGAGTGCTAGAGTTAAATTCTTAAGATTCTCTCTTAGATTAACACAAAATCTTGTCCCAACAGATTGAAGTTCTCACTCAGCAAATGGCCAAACTAAGTCAATAGATACAAGCCATGCAAACTGCATTAGTTCCAACTCAACCAGTTTCGAGGTGTGATTTTTGTGGAGGCAACCACTCAATTGGGTATTACCAAATGCTTAGTGGCTCTTAGATTGCAAAAGTGAATTATTTGTGGAATCAAGGATGTCAACAATATCCAGCATTATATGAGAGAGTCAAATAGTGAGAATATACCTTTCAATAATTCGTGCAATTCTCCCTTTGGAGTCAGAAGAATATTGATGCATCTATTAAGAATCTCGAGGTTCAAGTAGGTCAATTGGCAAAAAAAAAAATGGTAGATCAGTAGGAGGGATCATTCTATGCAAACACACAAGTCAATCCCAAAAAGCAGTGTAAAACAATCATCATTAGAAGCGAGAGAAAGGTTGGGTTGAATGATAGATAGAAAAGCAGCATTGATGAGAGAGAGGTGGGTCAGCAAGGAAGTATAGAGAAAAAATGAGTGAAGAGGTTGTAACATAAGAGAGAAAACATAAAGAAGAGAAAAATAAAGAAAAAAATATAGAGAAAGAAGAAAATAAAAAAGAGAAAAAAAAGAGGAGATTAAAGCTCCACTTGTGAAAAAGATTTCTTATCATATGCTTTTGAAATAAGAAGCTTCTTTGGTGATAAAGAAGAAGGTGAGCACCTCAACCAATATGAAGAAAGTTTTTGGATGCTTTACTCCATCAAAGCAGGAGCCTGAGGATCTTGATGATTATAATTTAGCAACGTTATTCAGAGTGGAGAAGGTCAAGAGGAAAATTGATACAATATCCTTGCAAGTTGATCTTAGACCGGGTCTACCAATCATATTTGGTAGTTCAAAGATGAGATCCCTCTAGAGAAAATTGTATTCAAAATGGTATAGTTTATGGTTGTCAAGGAAGCTAAAGATGATGGAACTGTAGAGATTGAAAGTTCATATTCTAGAAAAACAAAAATTGTTCCTAGGAGAATGCTACAACCTAGGATTCATCTACCTTGAACAAATTATTTGTCAAACTCGGGACGTTAAACAAATGCTTTTTGGGAGGTAACCCAGAGTTTATTTTTATCAGTTTATTGTTTTGTATTTTGTTTTTATTTTCATTGTTTTGTGGACTGCAAGAAAAAAGCTATTTAGAAACCAATTTTTAGCTATCAAATAAAATGGTTGCTAATTGTGATTAAAATAATCACTAAATTAAGTTTTGGTTGCTAAATAACTACAAAATAAAAAATAATGATTGGATTTAGTGATCAATTAAGTCAAGATAACTAATATCTAACATTAACTACCAAGGTTTTAGCCACTTATATTATTAGATTTTAAATTATAGAGACTAATTTAGAATCTAATAGTATAAGTGGCTAAATCTGATAGCTAATGTTAAATATCAATTATTTTGACTCAATTGGTCACTAAATCTAATCATTATTTTTATTTTGTAGTATTTAATAACCAAAACCTAATTTAGTGATTATTTTGGTCACAATTAGCAACCATTTTATTTGGTAGCTAAAAATTGGTCTCTAAATAACTTTTTTCTTGTAGTGGTGTAGGATTTCGGTGGTCTTAAATGATCTTAACCAACATATCTTCACTAGTAAAAAGTGTAGAGAGATTTTTAGGGTGAAAGCCAAGTCAAGTGCAACTGAGCTGCACCCAACGCATTTAAGGGATATTATTATTGAGAGTTGTCGTGTCAAACATCACACTACCTGCGTCGGGCTCATGTGTTGATTTTTGCAACTTGGTTTCTTGGTCTTCATTGTTGAAAGATTATTTAGACTGGGGACCAGGGCCAATTTGGAGGAGGGGGAGGCAAATGGATCATGATGTTGAAAGAAAGGAGAAAAAAATCTCAAAGATTTGGAAGATTTAGAGGGTGTTTTTACTTTTCTATTTATTTTTATTTTTTTCTGTTTTTTCTAGTTTGTTTTGTGAATAACTGGAAACTTGGCTAGATAACAGTTATAATGCATTGATGAATGACTTGGACTAATTTATTAATCTTTGATAATAAATTGAGTATGATTTTTCATTGAGATTTGTGAATGGATTAGGTTGTTCATTCATGAGTTGATTTGAAGAGAAGCCTATTTGAGTGATTCTTGATGTGAATGGGGAATTTTTTCTGAATTGCTATATCAGTATGGAGTAATTGTTCATCTTAGCCAAGTTACCTTAACTTGAGGGTAATCAAGATTCTATGTTTGGTGAAATTTGATAGAGTTACATTATATAATATTTTTGGGCTTATTTTCATGATGAAATCAATACCTTTTAAGCTTGGAACTTACTAATTCTCATGTTTTGATAAATAACATGTTACCTGATTTTTTCATCAATATTTACTCTAAATCCCATTAATTTTGTCAAATAAATGAACATGAAGCATTTGGGTTAAGAAGAGCAAGATTGGATTCCCCAAAGAGCAAACAAGGTGAAAAATTGGAATGCTAATCCTGAAAGCTAGGCCAAACTCAACAAAGTTGAGCGGGACACTACTTTTCTAGTCAGACTCAGGATGTTGAAAGTTGCAGCATAGTCCAATTTTACTTAGTGCCACTTTGCTGGACTGGGCGTGAGTGTCAAAAAATAGATTCTATTTAAGAAACCTTTTGCATTTTGCATCTTCAGCCAAAGATCATAAAAAGTTAGACTTGGAGGCAACTTAGGGTTTATGGGTTTAATCAACCTTCTTCTGTTGTTCTTATTGGTTATTTGGTCTTCTCATAACTATGAGGAGCTAAACCCATTAGTGTTGGGGTTAGATGTAAAAAAAATAAACTCTCATGTAATTAGTTTCGTTTGATCTACGACTTATCATAAATGTTTTTCATTCAATATATCAATATTTTAATTTTATACTTAGTGTTTGCAGTGTTGATTCATAACTTGATTTTTGACTCTTGAGAGTATTGGAAAAAAATCTATTGCAATCCTTATCTGAATTAATTTACCAAATGAAAGCTCATGTCTAGGAATAGAGCATGATTCATTTGTTATTTTAAAATCTTTGTGGCAAAAACAAGATTCATTTATATAATTGATCAAGAAATTGGTAGTTAATAGATAATCTCAAGCTCATATGTTGAGGAATTAGGTTGAGTATTATTGTGCATTCACATTGATAATTTTTTGAAAAGAAGAAAAGTATATTCGTACATGAGGGTAAGGTTTGGTGAAATCTAACCCTGACAGTTTCATTCTATTAATCTCTTACTGTATTGCAAGTTTTGATATAAAAACCCTAAACATATTTACTTGTTTGAATTTCTACACAACATTTTAGTTATGGGTTATTTCTTGAGTCTAAATTTATTATAATAATTTAATTGTTGTGTATTGCACAAATCTTTTGAGAAAGAATAATATTTATTACTTGCTACGTTTGTGACTGGTGCACTTGTCATCATTGCAAAAATAGGTTAACATTACACTGACAAGAAATTTGTGAAAGGCCATATACCATTCTAGGTACTCTCAAGTGTGGTACAGAGGTCCCTACATTAGATGACCAAACAACGTTAGTTCACAACATATATTCCACATGTTGATTCACTTCGCAAGCTTTGCTTACTAATTTTTGTCTAGTCATCTACACATGTCAATTTTGTGGACCTTATCCAAGTGTTTAGGTGGGGCAAGGACCTCTTGAAACAAACTAAATTGTAACTTGAATATGTCAGATTAGTGTCATTCAACTACTCGAAAACAAATAATGGGAGTGCATGCTATCCAAAGTTTAGTATCCCTGTAGGCTTTGGTTGGGGTGGATATATATAGGTCTTTATATTGATTCCATATAAATTGCAATAAATCTATGTATATTATGAACTAAAATATTCAGTGTTAAAATTTAGGATTTTCTTGAATTAAAGGTAATTATGTTCTTTTTGTATTACTTGATCACCTTGAACGTGATCAATCATGAACTTCTACCCTCAAAAGATCATTGCGAGGGACTTTTTTGAAGTTAAGACTTTTACCACCACTCCATATGCAAACTAGGGGATGTGATGATATAAGGGTCGAAATAGGTGTGAAATATGACATACGATACCTTACCCATGGTTACAGTAGTGATGCATTGATTTTCATTATTGTTCACTAAATCAAAGATACTTAATTTCGTTAACTTTTTCAGTACAGAGTACAACCAAGATCGATTATTAAGTTTACTGTATTCAATCTTTAGTATTGTTATGTACAAATTAATTTGCGGGTTTAGAGTTTGAAAAATATAAAATGAAATTTTAAGAAAACAAATCATAATTGAATATCAATTTTAAGAAAATAGAAAGATCAAAATGAATCAATCACAAATTCAACAATCAAATAATTGAATATCAAAGTTCTCAAAATATTCAGATTCAAGTTTGAACAATTAACTGATTCAATTAATTAACTAAACAAGTTATACGAATTAAATCTCAATATCATTAAATTCAATTCGTATTCAATTTTCAAATTAAGATTCAATTGATTCCTAATTTGAATTCCAAAATTAGAAACACAATTTGATATCACAAGGAGCAAAACTGAAATTAGAAATGAGAGGAATAAACTGGGAAAGAACGATCATTGTGAAACTCAACTTGACTTGTTTGATCTTGATTTCGTGAATTGATCATTAGAGATTTAGTTCTCCATTGGTGAAGAACAAAAAATGCAGTAGAGAAGAGGTGGAGAAGAAAAAGAGTGAAAATGGAATGAAAGAAGATAAAAAGACAAAAACAAGAAATATTGATTTTGGCAAGTGATTTTTGTCTAAGTTCTTAGTACATTTAGGCCTTATAAAGGCTTTGAAATCTAAAGCAAAGATGTGCCTAAATGTGGGCTCTAATTAGATCCACAAGCCTAATTACAAAATTTTAAGCTAATACAAGAAAAAACTAGTCAGTGAGGTTCCCAGGAGGCATTGTCCTCCCAAGAGGAGTTGTTGGTCACTATGACCTTCATCAACTTTGTTTTGCTAAGATCAAGCCATGGTTGGATGATGATGTTGAAGAGGTTATCTTTCATATAAAGCTTATGGAACAGTTTCTAAAGGAGAACAATATAAGTGTTTTGGCATGGCGTTATGCTTCAAGAGAATCGTTTCTACTGAAGATAGCTACTGAAGAGGAAATAAGGATAGAAGTTGAGAAAATTCTAGATCAGCACATGGAAACTTCTATAAAAGAACCACTTGACTAACAACATCTAGTGACCCTTCCAGAAGCTAAAGCCCAAATACCTCCTCCTTCTAGCGAGTTGATTCAACAACAACCGTCTACTTTGTTAAACACATTCCAACAGTTGGTACAAGACACTCTAAGAGAAGAAAGGGGAGCAACATCTGAACACTTAAGGCAGAGAGAGGTTAGACAAAACCAGCATCTAGATCAACTTGCTATATTTCTTGCTGCTCATATCCAAACCTCCTTTGTAGAGTTTCTAAACCAATTGAGGAATCCCTTGACATCATCGCAACCACCTCCATAACCCCCTCCTCCTCCTCCTTAACCTTGAATTTTTTGTGAACCATTTTTTACATTAACAAAAAATGGAGAGAAAAAGTTCATTTTCTTTTATTATGCTTTTGAACAATCCTTTTTAGTTATTTTACACTTGGCTATTTAAAATATTTCTTCTTTGTCTCTATGTTACCATTACTTCATTGCTTTGTATTTTCTATTAACTGTACATGAACACATGATCTTCTTATACAATGAGTTTTTGTGCATTACTAAAATGTTTAAATTTCCAAGTATTGTTTCTGAAAGTTATAATTTTTGTCATCATTAGAAAGGGAGAGATTGTTGAGACTTAGACAGTTTTTATCCCACTAGATGTTTTGATAGTAGACTATGAACAATGTTTAAGTTTTGATGAAAACAAAAAACTATATGTTATTTATATGCTTTTATATGGTTATGATTATGATAGCATTTGTTTCATGTAGATGCAATTATAAGATCTTAGTAGACCAGACAATCTACAAAGCTTTAACATGATAGACAATTTATCATTCTCTCATCACAGTCGTAATTAAACATATATTTTCTAGAATAAACATATTCTCTCGTCACACCTTAATATGAAAACAATCATATTGAAAAATAATTTTGGAAACAATTTAAAAAAAGATCTTAATTCTTTCTATATCTGCAATATTGTGGAAATTATCTATCTTTACATTAATATATAAGAAAAAGTTCGTAAGTACAAAACAAGACTTTCCATAAAGAGAGTTTACTTTGAAGATCTTTTACATAGATGAAAGCTTTCTTGATCAAGCCTACTATGATCATATCCAAGAATTTATATAAAGAGATTAAGGATGAAGATGAAGATATTCAACATATACACGAGAAATATATGCATCAGTAATATGAAAACAATTGAATAGAGTCTTATAGTCTTATTAACTTTTAAGTGTCATCGGGATTGTGTGATAAACCTTTGTAAAATTCTGCACTTTGTGAAGTTATACCCATGCGAGCTTAATTTTGCTCTTAGTGAGAGTGTTCTCTTTTCTTTGAGAGTTCTGAATCTCAATCAAGGGAGATTGAAAAGAATAACCTAGAGAGGTCTGTATACTCATTGTAGCCTGAAAAGGTTTTTGTACCTGTTGTGATGTAATTGTGCCTTCCATTACATGCAATAATTCATTTGGTTCTTCTTCTTTGTTGTTTCATGTTTAATAATGATTCATGGATGAAAGCAAAAACATGTAGAAGCAGTAGAGTTTGCATGATTTTAATTTGAGATGGTGATTTGGTTGAATTCCTAAGGTGAGGTTTAGAGTAGAGGTTGTACTCATTGTAACCTGAAAGGGTTTTTGTACTTGCTGTAGGTGGCATCAATTATCCCATGGCGGAGGCCAAGTGGGCTGAGTCACAATCGAATTGTGGTGCTTGGTCTGCTACGCTCTTAAGTAGAAAGAGTTGTACCCTAACTAATGGCTATAGCTTTTGACCTAGTGGTAAGCGCTCGATCCTACAGTTGGTAGCAAAGTTAACTTTAGGGGTTAGTTCTTCACAGGACTTGAGGCACGATCCTACAAGAAGTCAATGAAAGGAGACAAACTACACGTGAGCCGACCACCCTTGTTCAAAGGCCAAAATTATGAGCTTTGAAAGATGAGGATGATTGGCTTCATCCAATATAACAGTATCGAGTTAATTAATATTATTAAAAATGGTATACCTACATTGATTGATAAATCAGGAGAACTACTTCCTTTTGAATCTGTGACGGAGGAGGAGAAACCCATTTGTCAAAATAATGCTAAAGCTAGGCACCTTATAATGTGTACTTTATCTGAGGAAGAAATATCAAAGGTGCATGCCATGGTTAGTGCTAAGGAGATGTGGGATACACTTGCTCTCACATATGAAGGTTCAATAGAGGTAAAAAGAAATAAATTGACTATGCTTAAACATCAATATCAAATGTTTGCTATAGAAGATCATGAATCTATACAATCTATGGTTTCTTGTTTGTAAGTTATCCTAAACAGTCTAAGATCCTTGGGGTCAACTGTTCGTCAATATGAAATCAATGATAAAATTCTCAGAATTTTACCTGCTAAGTGGAGAGCTCGAGAAACTACTATCAGAACTTCTAAAGATCTTGAGGCCATGCCGTTGGAAGAATTGGTAGGTATTCTTACTATATATGAGCAGGTCATACAGAATGATGCAGGTTCAACAAAATGTAAGGTTTTGGCTTTGAAATCATCTCAGAAAACTGTAAAGAAAAAGGTACCACCCAAAGCTTTTGAAGAGATAGACAATACATCAGATGATACAGAGTCTGATGTTGAGATCTCCATCCTCACCAACAGATCAAAAGGATGTTTAGAAAGCAAGAGAGCAAGAGAAATGATAGAAGGTTCAGGACTAAAGATGACAAGGAGCAAGATGAAAGGATAGTTTGCTATGGCTGTAAGAAGTCAGGACACCTCAAATCAGAATGTCCTGATCAGGTTGAAGAAAAAGAGGAGAAAGAAAAGAAGAAGAAATCTTCTAGAAAGAAGAAGAGTCTTATGTTAACCTGGGGAGATTTGGACTCATCCAATTTTGATTTTGAAGAGGAGACAAACATAGGTCTCATGGCTGATGTGACAGATAAGTATATGTCAGAGGACTTAAATAATGAGGTAGATTTTACTGATATTAATAGGTTCGTTTAGCTTATCAAGAAGCAATATCTAATAATGGTATGATAGCATTTGCATATAAAACCATAAGAATAAATTATAAAAATGCTTGCAAAGAAATTGAATTAATGTAACAAGAAAAAAGTAGTCTAAATGATATTTCTCTAAAAAATACAGAGCTTCTCCAAGAAAAAGAAAGATTGTATAATGAAAATAAAAACCTTAAAAGGGAACTTTCATTTTAGAACACAAATCTCAAAAACTTTAAAAAATTGTTAATTAGAGAAAAAAAATATGAAAATGACCTATTGAATCAATGAGATAAACATTGATGATATTATAACTGAAAATTTGACTCTTATAAAAGTTTTATCTCATTCAAATAAAAATGAAAATTCTCTAAACATGTTGATAAAAAGTTCTAGAAAGTCTCATGATAAGAAAGGAATAGGTTGTGATCAAAATAATACATCATCTAGTTCTTCCATTATACATCCTATTTCTGCAAGAACCTTCAAGAATAAATCTAGAAGGAAAACTAACATGAAAGAACCCAAAACAATGTGGGTACCAAAAGAGAAAATTCTTCCTCTTGTAGATATATTAAATCCAAACAAGAAGACTCAAATATTGGAATTGGAAAAATGGATGCTCACTGTTCTTAAAGGTAAGAAAGTCTACATTCCCAGAATTGAGAGACAAGAGACAAAGATGAATGAGATTTGTTGGAACTGGTCAAATACAGATGAGAAGTTCACATTCTACTAACAAATGTTTATCTAAGATTAGACGGTATGTCCCGTCTACGAGATAAGTATTTTTTTTTGTTTGCATTTGTTAGTCTAAATCTTTTACACATTAGACATTCTAAGAGTGTTTACATGTATTTGATAATATGTGACTATTTAAGCAAGGTGTCATATTTTTTTCATAATTTTTTTAATTTGATTTACACTAACTTGGTTTCTTCAATTTTTTTATTTTATTTATAAAAGTGTGTTTTTTAGCACATTGAAAGTAAACATCATTTTATAAGAGATCATGTTCAAAAGGGTATCATTGATTCGCAATTTGTCTCAACTGATGAATAATTAACAATTATTTTTATAAAACCCCTTGTTGAAGAAGGTGTTAAATATTTAAGAGAACTTTTGGGTATGATCTTAATTGAATGATGGAAAATATCAAATGACTTAAACTCATTGCATCAAATATTTTTGTTTAAAATTTTATTTGCATCTATATTTATCTTTTTTAATGCATGTTTCAAGTTTTCAAAATCATTTTTTTTTCTTTTTCAAAAATCTTTTAGGCAAGATTCAAGTATAAACAAGATATGTTGATTTACACACACACACACACACGTATATATATATATATATTATAATTTTAAAAGTCTGGTGAAATTTTGTTTTCTTTTCTTAAATAATTTATGCTATACATTTTCTAATTTTAAGAGTCTGAGATGCAATCCCCCTTTACCAAATTTATACATCTAGAAAACTTCAATTGGTTTGTTTTTTTCACCCAAATTATTGTGTTATTCAAACCAGAAATTCACATGACATGGAATCTCCAAAATATGAAAGAATATTGTTCCCTCACCTGTTAATTATTTAACAATATGTAATTGATAAATGTGTACAAGAACCATAGGATTTATGTGTTGAAGAAAGGTTAGTGAGCTAGAGTTTGAAGTCATCCTTATTATTAAAAATTCTCCACCCCAAACACATAACCACTTAAAATCTTTATCAGCATCTCCCTATAGCAGTGATGATTTCTTAAATTAAACCCTTTCTGTGATGACAAAAAAGGAGGAGAAAGAAAAAATATGACAAATAATTAAGAGAAATGATCAAATCTATTTTTGTAAATAATAATAAATATTTTTGCATTTGTTTTTATGTAGTTGTAAATTTGCATGTTTTTCATCAAATAAAATCTTCCACTGTTTAATATCTTGATAGTTTTTCAACAATTATTTGTTCTTAAGACGGTCCAAAGTTGTTGAATCATTAGACAGTCCAAAGTCCCTTTAGATGATCTAATCATCTAATAAAGTTTTGATCATAACAATACTTCAAGTATGTGTTTGGATTTGATGATCTTATGTGTCTGCTGTGACAGTAATATCCACAAATCTCTAAACATGATGAGTATGTAGAGATGTCCTACAGATCCAAATAAGTATTTTTTACTATTCTTTAATTATATTAATTTTGTTTAAAATTAAAAGAAGACAAAAATATTTTAAAACTATTTGTAAATATGAAAAACAAATTAAAGTGCCTTTCACATATATATCAAAATAATATTTTATATCATGTTGTGTTTTAACATTCAAATTTGTTCATAATGAAAATTATTCAAATTCTTATGAAATATTTAAATATAATTAATTGATTTGTTTCTAAACCTGAAAAATAAATTAAAATGTCTTCCACATAAATATCAAAATCAGATTTTATAACATATTGTGCTTTGACTTTCAAATTTATTCATAATGGAAAGTATTAAACTTATTATGAAATATTTAAACATGATTAATTGTTTCAAATCAAAGATATTTTGTGTAATTTACATTATTTCTATATGGAGATAAAGTCAGCTTTAATGCAGAATCAAAAGTAGAAGTTATTCTTCCAATGGCTAGTTTCATCAATTAGATGGTCAAGATTGCCCCTTTCAAGCATCCAACGGCTAATTTCTATAAAACTACATATAGAGGAACATTTTACAGTTGAACAACACAGAATAAGAAGCAAAAAGAGAAACACTTTTTTACAATACTTTAAAGAATTAGAGTATTTACTGAATGTCTATTGTCATTCTGCTATTGAGAGCATTTTTAGTTTAAGGTTGTGCGAAACCATTGTGTAATTCTTCACCATTGTGAAGTAAACCCTTGTGAGCTTTCATTGTTCTCCCTTTTAGAGTGCTTCTTTAAATCTTGAGTGGTCTTGATCTCAGGGGAAGAGTGAGACTCATTATAACCTAGAGATTGGGATAACGTATAACCTAGAGAGGTTTGTGTATTCGTTATAACCTGGAGATGTTTGTGTACTCATTATAACCTGGAGAGGTTTGTGTATTCGTTGTAACCTGGAGAGGTTTGTGTACTCGTTGTAACTATTTTCTGAATAGTAGAACCTCTTAAACGATTTGTTCAAGAGAGAACTAGACGTAGCCCAAGAGATTAGGGTGAACCAGTATAAATTTATTTCATATGTGCTTATATATTCTTGCCTTGGATGATCTTGCTTAGAGGTTTTTGTTTACAGCGAATTGAGTCCAAGCTCCATTCAACCCCCCTTCTGGAGCTAGTCGTTCCTATAGTTGGTATCAAAGCCAAGGTCACGAGTTCGATTCCCAGAGTTTAGTGGGACAATTACTGAGGGGGAGATTGTTGCAGGTAGCATCAATTGTCTCGTGGTAGAGGCCAGGTTCACAATCAAATCGTGGTGCTTGGGTTGCTATGCTCTTAAGTAGAAAGAGTTGTGCCCTGACTAATGGCTATATGTTTTTTCCTAGTGGTAAGTGCTCGATCTAACAGTACCCATTACATGCATCAATTCATTTCAATTATTCTTCTTCGTTGTTTCATGTTGAATAATAATGCATGGATGAGAATGATAGAGGCAAAAGTATGTAGAAGCAGTAGATGTTGCATGATTTAATTTGAGACGGTAATTTGGTTGAATTCCTAGAGTGAGGTTAGGCCAACACTTAAGAGAAATCTAGAAAAAATGTCTTGAGAAAGACTAATCTAGAGAGAACCAAGACAAGTTTGAAATGTTGAAGAATTGGACAACAATTCATTATCTCATCAAAGTTGAAATTACATGTAAACAAGACCTCTAGGCCAAAAGATGATTAACCCTAACCCTAACTTGTCTTGCAAGTTTCTGAATCCTCTCAAATGGGTGGTTGACAAGTGTCACTCTATAAGAGGAGCAAATCCTCTCCATTAGGAGAGTGACAACTGTCACTAAGCGTACATGGCGTGGAGAAGTGGTGTCTAACCCTACCTAGCATGACAAGCTAGGGTTTTTAACCTACTTTGGTGTCCAACCTAGGGTTTATGACCTAGTTGGTGCCTAAAAATGCTCCTAAGTTTAAGGTTTGACCACTTCAAAGCTTGGCCCAATTACAAAGCCAAAAAGAAATCCTACACTACTTTGCCCAAAATACAAGGCACAAAATAAATTCCTATACTACTCTGTACAATTTTCACAAATGGAGATCTCGTATTCTTGATGCTCCAAAAAAAACTCCATAGTGACCTTTTTCTAATTTGAACTTGAATTTGGGTCCAAAAGTTTGCTTGGAGACCCAAACTCCTATTAAGCTCCCGATCAAGCCTCTAGCTTTGTGAACTCTTTATTCTCATCTACATTCTTGAAGATGGTCCTCTATAGAGAGTTAACCTGCTTCTTTTACTGTTTTACATCGTCTGCTATATTTTTCCTACACTATAGTCCTCAACCCCTTTTAATTTACTGGTATTAATAACTTTTATTACTTATAGATAAGTTTTGAATACTGATCGAGTGGATTTATTGGGAGACAACTTGGGATTAACTTTCCCCTTTCTATACTCTCATTTCTTTGTCGTTAGATGATCTAGCACTGCGTTATACATTACAATGTGAAAACACAATTACTTTCTCATTAAACGACTGTGATAAGCTATAACGCTCAAGTGATCGACACTTAAGTGGTGAGGTGGTTGTTGAGTGAGGAGAGAGTTGGGAGGGTGTTGCTCTCAGGTTGCATTTAACTCTAAGCTCAAGGAAAATGATTGTAATCTTGTTTATGATGATGAGTTCGCTCAAGCAAGAGGAGCTCACTCAATTGATAATATGTTGAGATGGCGATGTTATAATGTTTTCTTTATGCTTTTATACATTTTTATAGATATTTGATGCATAAAAGGTGACATTTAATTATATATGCTCTAGAAAAATATATAATGAATATTGAGATGCATGTTATATTTTATGCATGCCATATGCGCTTTCATGGGTGGTGGATCCTAGTTAAATCACTTATGTACAGATATATAATAGGGTGGTATATATGTATATAAGGTTTGATCCTGGATAAGTTTGGCTTGAATGGGTGATGCATGTTCCTTCATTGGTGGTGTATGGAAACTTAGGGTGGTATTAGACCTTGGGTGGTAGTGATAAACATGAGACTCACTTAACAGAAGTATTTTGACTTCACTGCTCTCTAGTCATGTAGGCAGGGCATAAAGTGGCTGAAGTAGGCTTACATCAAAATTGGTAATAGATGTACATGTGGCTTGGTAAACATCAAGAACCTTGACCCAATTGGTGAGATTTTTCTTATCATGGTTTAGAGTCCTTTAGAGGATGCCTTATACATGACATGACGTAAGACTAAATATGTGTTCATTTTCATTCATATGCATGATCTCGATATGTGTATAATGAATTAAACATATCATAACATCTACGATGATATATTGATTTTCATTATATCACCCTTGCATGCTTTATGTGTTTAGCGCTATAGTCGTACTTGGTATGTGAGTAGATGTTATTGTGGGTTAAATTGGAAGCAAGCAGACTTCTAGAGGGTGAAAATAACTATATCTTAGGAGTGTTATTTGTTTATGTTTTTTTGTGTGAACTTTAATGTTGAAAAAAATAGGTGAACACATAAGAAGAGAGATTTGATTTGTGAATGAAAATTTTCATTAATTATTAACAAAGACATTATCTTATCAAATGACCAAACAAAGTTTTCATTTGAAAGATTTGTTGAAAAATATGTAGGTTGAAAAATGTGTAGGTTAAAGTTTAAGAGGGATGGGAAATGACAAAACAAACTTTTCGTTTGAAAGATTTGTTGAAAAATATGTAGGTTAAAGTTCAAGAGGGGGGTGAAGTGAACTATTGATTTTTTTTTTTTTAAAGAAGTTGGAAAAAAATTGTAATTTCTATTGATCAATGCTCAACAATCAACATTCACACAAATCAATTAATTAAAAACAAAAAACAACAAGCTAAAATCAATTTTTATTCGTGCCTAGACAAACAGTCAATTTAAATGTTAAAACAATCAATTAAAATTTTCTAGTAGTGAGTAAATAGAAAAACAACAAGTTGAAAATACAATTCAATTGACTGAAATTTGCCCAGTAATACTTAGGCAAAATTCTATTGTACTAGTAGGAAAATTAATCAATTAAAATCAAATTCAATCAATTAAAATTTTTACTCGTGACAGATTTTCAAGATTTAACAGTGATCAATCTAAAATGCTTCTTTCAAAATTGTTTGTGAAAAAGAATGATTGAAAAAGTTTTTCAAAAGATTTCCATCTAGAAAAAATAGCAAGCTAAAACTTGAAAACAGTTGATTAAAATTTTCTAGAAAATTGATTAAATAGATTTCTCACAGTGATGATGAAAAATAGTGAGTAATCCAATGGTTTAAGGTGATTACAAACTGATATTATAGCTAAAATTGATTTTTCAACCAAGAGATATGTCAATGATCATTTTTACAATCAATCCAGAAAAACAATTGATTAAATTTAAATTTTAGTCGACTGTTTTCACTACCAGAATCAAATCTTGAATGTTGCCCAGAAAATCAATACGCTATTTCTCAATTTTAATCGGCTATTTGTACCAAAAAACCAGTTTTGATGTATAAAAGGCACATGAATCAAATAACAACCAAATCAAAGAGATATACAATGATTTTATACTAGTTCACTTTTCCTGAAGAGCTACATCCAGTCCTTTGCAAATCTTGCAAAGATTTCATTAAGATCACAAAGTTTACAATCAAGTACAATACAAAGACTCAATCTTGAATCCTAAATATTGATCTAACCCTTGTGTATAACCCTACTACACAAAATGCAAAACCCTACTACAATGTACAATGTAAACTTATACCAAAAATGAAATTCCAACTCAATACAACACCAATTACACTTAAATACCCTATCTAAGTGTAAAAGAATAACAATATTGGATCAAAACTGAATAACAACAAATACAAGCTCAAAATTAGCAGCTAAACCAATTCAAGACAGTGAGAAAACATTTCCATTTAATGAAGATCAGTTGCAGTGTGCTCCTCTCTTCCAATTCCAAGGTGGATATTTATCAAATCTTGATCAACCTCTCAATTCTTGAAGCTTTCTCTCCAAATTACACTCTCAAGTGAATGCTAGAATAGTTTCACAAAATCAGAAAATGCCTTAGTTTCTTTGAAAAGCTGCAATGCGCATGGTTTTGTAGCTGCAATTCGCGCTATTAAGTAAAATCAATTGTTGTTTTTGAAAAACATTTGGTTGATTTTTCCTGAGTACAAAACAGTCGATTGATTTACAGAAACAATCAGTTGTTTTTACTATGCAACAAAAATTTTCACAATTTGTGCTTTGAAAACAGTTTTCACTTAGAGTATTTTGGAGCTTCTTGCATGCAATTGAAAGATCAAAGTAAACAACTACAAGCAACAAGTAAAGACTCACTAATCTACCCCAACCAAAGCTTCACAGGATTGCTTCATCAAATCTTCAATCCATGTAGTGTATCTAACAAGATTCACTTTCAAAAATTGTTTCACAAACCTTGTTCAAAAATAACTCCTTCTTTAAGGTTAGGTAATAATTAAATAATATGACATTGAAAGAGTAAAGAGTAAGGAGACTTTACGCGTTGTATTTATACTAGTTCATTTGTTAACCAAAACTATGTGTAATTCTTGATCAATGTAATCAATTTTCACTTGTAGATTATTGCTAAAAAACATATGAATCGAGTATTGTTTGGACCTCAATCATCCCTAACTAAACAACCAAGTTTTCTTTAGAAAAACAACCATTCTTGACTAAAAAACTTGTTTTCTAAGAAATTTGACTAATATATCACAAATTTGCTAAGACTGATACAAAATATGGTTCACTCTTTTAGGTTACTAAAGGACATAACAATATTCTATCAATTGGCTAGATTTACAATATTTTGGTTTAGCGTTCATAGGATTATTCGTAGGACAAAAGATTTTCGTTAAACCTTCTTCGAAGACTACACTTATATATATAGAGTTTAGGAAGATAGTCGTTGCAAATCTCTTTCTAGTTGTGAAACTATGAGACATCTTTGTTCTTCATTGTGTATGCCCTTGTCAACGTTAAGACTTGTATTAAATGCTCTTTATGAAACATTTAATGCAAAATTTCACTTAAAAAATATTATGATGCTTAACATAAATTATTAGGCCTTAGTTAGATATCTTTTAACTCTTATTGAGAAAAGGTCAAAACTCTACAAGGCTCATGTAATGTTCTTTCCCAATATTAATGTAAAATGGCTTTAACATACTCTTTAAGAAATCTTCCAATTTGATGTTTCTTAGGAAATCTTCTTAGTGGTTAGACAATAATATATGCATTTATAAAAAAAATATGCTATAAAATTCTAAAAACAAGATCTTATCTTATGTTTTTAAGCATGAACTTATAAGACAAAAACAAAATTACTTAGATATTATAGCATCTATTGTCAATAGAGGAAACACCTATTATGTTTAAAAGTATGAAATTAAAAATACTCTTCTATATTAAATAAATTCATAAAATTACATTTGTTGACATTTTCTTTAACAAATGTTATATTTTTAATACAACCTTGACTTCTAATGTATTAATATTATATAATAGAGATCCTACTTGAATCTTATAAAGTTAGAGTAGCTTTGCGACCGTTACAAACAATTAACACTACACCATTTTTGACTTTAGGCAACACTTTTATCGTAATGACAAACAAAACCTAAAACAGGAATAGGCAACGACTTTTTAGCATTGCCTAAAAAGAAGGTCTTTATTGTAAAAATGGCCACGATACACATGAAAAGTGTTGCCTATTTATTTTAGACAACACATAAAAAACGTGGACAAGTGAAAGTCATTTCAAACGAGCATTTTATACTTTTAAGTGTAGACATTTTAAACCACTGTTTTTTAATATTACTCAACCTAAAATTTCCCAAATCCCGCTCAACCTAAAATTTCCCCAATCCCGCCACTGTTGAACCTAAAGATTGCAATTTGAACCCAAAATTACTCATTTTTCCCCTAATCCATTGAGAACGTGTCTACCAACCTTCATTGATTCCAAACCTCGACATTTTCAACTCTCATGAAGAGACGAATATACAAAACTATTTATTTTTTATGAGATTAGATTTGACGAGATTGAGATACAAAAATGTTTTATGGTTTTAGGGTTTTTGCAGATCAATTGTAGGTAGTTTTCTATTGATTTCATTTTGATGTTCAACTCTATTGCACGTACATTGTAGGTAGTTTTTGTCTTTTCTTTTTATTTTGCATTGTAAAGTGAGAAACGTTGTTGGTTTAACTCATCTTGGTTTCATTTTTTGGCCTTTTTAATATCTCAAATTGGTTGTATTCAATTTAAATGAGAAAGAAATGTATACGGATATATAATAAGCATTTTGGAATCTAACATCTGCGTTTTTTTTGGCTTTGTTGCAATAGCCTTGGATGCTCATCGTGAATCTCTTGTATCTCACACTCCAATTTAGCTTTTATCCCCTCTAGACACAAGGGGGTTTCCAAGGGAGGAAAAAAGAAGTGATTTTCTTTGTGGTAACCTTTTCTTTTCTAATTTCAATTGGTGTAATATGATCAAACACTTTTCTGTCAGCTCTTTGAAATTTTTTTGCTATGAATATTGTTTTTTGCAAATGGATGAAGAAAGGATATCCTCCGCTTCATGACCATGCTTTGTAAGTGATGATAGGCTCAAATCCAAATTTTAAAGTTTACTGATATTGTCATTTGTGAAAAGCTACATAAGTATAATTTGACTGTGAAGTTAATAATATTGATTCACTTTTCTCTATCGGATAATGCTATGTTGTGTGGGTAGGTTGAGCCAATTATTCAACATTAAAGTGACATTGAAGAAAAGTTCTAGATGTTTTAGATGGGTTGAATATCCTTGGAAAGACCAGTAGTTAAGAGAGAGATAGACAGAGATTAAATTTCAAACTTTAAAATCAATATTTATTATATTTATGTGACCACAATATAACACACGTGAAATGAACTTTAGGTATGTTGTCCACGTTCTTGAGCTTTAAAGGTGATTTCTTTCATCCTTGTGTCAACATTTATTATGATCTGTTGTTCTTGTCAAATGATACTAAAAAGCCTACAGTAGAGATATAGATAAGAACAACACATGTGAAGCTTCTTTCATAGAGATATAGATAATATTTATTATAAAATAATATGAATTTGCATAATTAATCAAGTATTCCGATGCAGTAGATACAAATAGTTTTAACATTTTTATACTTATGTAAGTTAAAGAAGAAAGAAAAACAAATTGGCACTTTTGTAATTATATTTATGAAAATGAAAAAAAAAACAATTGGTTTCAATTTTTGTAGAGGTCATGATAACATACCTTCTTTTTAATGATTTACATTTTTTTATAAAATAATGATTTGTAAACATTTTGTGATGATTGAGGTCTACATAATATCTCACATATTTATCAGAGTTCTTCACAGGTGAAAAAGATTGCATTTATTCACCTCAAAATTGCTTTTCACATTTTAGTGTATGAAAAATTGGAAACTTGGAGTCCCACTTCATATGCAAAATCAGCTTGATTTCAACTCAACAATTACTCAAAATTAGTCAACCTTTAATTCTTTAACAATTATATGTTTTAGTCATCATGTTGTAAAAATGCAATTATTGATGTTCCAGAACAATATAGATAGGAATATTCTTGTTTGAATTTGATGTCTTAGTTATAAAATAATAATGGCATCTTCTGTTTCTTGGTGCTTCTTGAAAATTAAGAATATTAATCTTCTGCATAAAGGTTTTCCATTCCAACTACTATAACTCTGTAGCATCAAGCCAACATTTAAAAGATAATTGTATTGCGATCATAGAAAGCTTAAGAGCCTATGAATTGATAATTCCTCTTCCAAAACGTGTTCACAGAATGAAGTTTAGTGAATGATATATAACCAATTGATTGATATCATATATACAATTATTTCAAGAACTTTTACATTACTGAAATTGGGAAGCAGAATCATATATGCTGTAAAAGAGTTCCTCAGTTTAATAACAAGATTAGGAAATAAAATTGAGTAGTATATTATTTTTCCACAAATTTGAGTGCAAAAAGCTTGACTAGTGACTAACCATCAACATATAATTTTCCTATGAAAAGCTCCTTTATCATTTAAGCAGAAGAGAACAGTGACAAGATGAGTGGCTGACGATAATTTGGCTTCATGCATATCTTTCCCCTATTGATTTCAATCAACTGGCTTGTAATATCAGTTCATCTGCATGGACAAGAGTAAGAGGGACTGTAAAATAGGGAAGTCAAATTTAGAGTCTTGTGAGTTCTTAAAGAATCTTTTAGAGGGTGGCTTTCTTGGGTCCATTTCAATGAAAGAAGCTTCATGACATGCATAAAGGGAAGTCTTAATCGGATAAGCGTTGTGCTATTCTTTCCTTTTTTTAAATAATTCAAGTACTTGCATTAACTGTGAAGGAAATTCTGGTTCTGCTCCTCAAGATTAGATCAGGTTAGTTTTATTTTTTATTAAAGATTTATAAAGTTTTCTTTTGTGTTTCTGTATTTCAATTGAGTTAGTTATATTACCTACCATTCAAATTGTATGTATTTATGAATGATTTATGTGAACTACATGTTAGTAATAATATAAATTGAAGGACTGTATAGTATTTGTAATCATTAAATTTTTATTCATACTATTTTTTATATTTTAGATTAAAGGTGATGGACAAAGAGTGGACTAAATTCCCAAGGTTTAGTCCAGAGTATATAGATGGGGTTGAGTCATTCTTGGATTTTGCTTATACTAGAGGAAGACCTCAGGGACTTGAGATTTTTTGTCCCTGCACCAAATGTTGAAATTGTACTTGGGCAAGAAGAAATGTAGTCTATAAGCATTTAATAGTCAAGGGCTTTGTAAAAGAGAATGAGAGTCTGGATGTTTGCAGTATTTGTAAATCTTCATGATGGAAGGAATTTCCTAAATACAATTCTGAGTTTGGGAAGCCAAAATATGAGCATAAAGTTCCTCCTAAAGTATTGCAACACTTTCCATTGATTCCTAGACTTCAAAGGCTCTTTATGTGTTCAAATACTGCTAAGTCAATGAGGTGGCATGAAGAAGAACGATCCAAGGATGGGAAAATGAGACATCCTGTTGATGGTGAAGCTTGGAAGAGTTTTGATAGACTCCATGGAGATTTTTCTGTTGACTCCCGCAATGTAAGACTTGGTTTGGCAAGTGATGGCTTTAATCCATTTAGGACCATGAGCATATCACATAGAACATGGCTTGTCATGATGGTGGTGTACAACTTTCCGCCATGGTTGTGCATGAAACTTGAATATACAATGTTGTCCTAGATGATTCCTGGGCCACAATCACCAGGAAATGATATTGATGTCTACCTTCAATCACTAATTCAGGAGCTAAAAGATTTATGGGAGTTTGGAGTAGAGACATATGATGCTTCAAAAAAATGAAACATTTTTCAAATGCGTGCAGCTCTTTTATGGACGACTAGTGACGACCCTGGGTATGCTATGTTGTCAGGTTGGTGCACGAAAGGAAGATTAGCTTGTGCATATTGTAATTATGACACTAATTCATCCTACTTGAAACATAGCCATAAAATGTGCTATATGGACCATCGTGTATTTTTACCAATGAGCCATCCTTGGAGATCTAATAAGAAGTCTTTTAATGGAAAAAAGGAACTTAGGTCTACACCACACATATTAGAAGGGTAAGAAATCCTAGGAATATTAAAAGTTTTCATAAATATTTTTGGAAAGAATGCAAATAAAAAAAAACAAGTGATGTTTCATGGAAAAAGAGATCAATCTTTTTTGAGTTGCCTTATTGGGTGACAAATAAATTACATCACAATTTTGATGTCGTGCACATTGAGAAAAACATTTGTGATAGTATTGTGGGCACTCTTTTGGACATTCAAGAACAGACAAAAAATCATGTTAATGCTCGGTATGATTTGCAAAGAATGGCAATAAGAAAATATCTTCATCCAAGGGACATTGGTAAAGGTCGGATAGAGTTTTCAACAGCTTGTTTTTCACTTAATGCTCATAAGAAAACTACCTTTATGTGGTGTTTTAAGGATGCAAAGTTACCAAATGGAAGTGCTTCAAATATTTCAAAGTGTGTGCATGTTACTAACAAGAAAATATCTGGTTATAAGAGTCATGATGCACATTTCATGTTACATTACTTACTACCTGTGGCAATAAGAAGTACAATACCTCATGAAGTGGCTGACCCTCTAATTCGATTTCACTCATTCTTTTGCTCCATATGTCAAAAGGTTATACATTTGCAAGATATGGATTACTCGGAAGAAGAAGAAGTACAAATACTTTGTCAATTAGAGGTGATTTTTCCACCTAGCTTTTTTTGATATAATGTTGCAAAGAGGTTTTCAAGTTACCTCATTAATGGATACAAATTTCATACTATGAACCAGAATGCCAAACACAAAACTCAAAATTCTGGTGTAACATTGGTTTCACGGACTTCAAGTTTTACAAGTGCAAAGGATGATAATCCAAAAGATGAACCCATAACGTATTATGGTGCAATCAAAGATATATTTGAGTCAGATTATTATGGTAATTTCAAGTTTGTCATGTTCAAAAGTGATTGGTTTGAGGTTGAAGAGGACAAATATGGACTTACTAGTGTATATTTCAACAAAAAAGTTTACCAAAATGATCCTTTTGTGTTGGCTTTTCAAGTCCAGCAATGCTTTTACATCAAAGACCTTTTATATGTAAATAGACATCATACTTTGAAAAAGGTTCCAAGAGATTTATTTAACACGTGTGAGCAATGTGTCCAATCAAATGGTGTTGAAGTAAAGCTACAAACAATGACGGTGAACTGAATTAGGTTAGCAAAGACATGTCTGTCACAATATTCCATAAACCTTCCAATGTAGGGGAAGAAATTATTTTTCCTGAAAATGATATTGAAAAAACTTTATTTGACTTCATGGACTAAAAATAGATACTTTATATATATATATATATATATATATATATACATATATATATATATA